>JAANMV010000301.1_pt1 | contig 61662 bp, 56 predicted proteins | sample 7279661 | NCBI WGS metagenome assembly JAANMV01 (sample SAMN14094540, study PRJNA606508) | bioreactor metagenome | isolation source: A lab-scale SPAN reactor treating ammonium-rich wastewater day 121 | place: Ireland: Galway | collected 2017-05-16 | reverse complement strand
AGAGCCCGCGGCTCAGCTGGGCGACCGTGACGGCCGTCTGATCGCCGGGCGGGTACATCTCGGCCGCGGCGGGGACGAAGAGGACGTCGACCCCGCGCGACTCGGCCAGGGCGCGGTCGCGGGGCAGGTCGCGCGGGTATTTTTCAAAATCCTCATTGGGGCCGAACTGGGTCGGATTGACGAAAATCGACATCGCGACGAGATCGGCGCGGCGCCGCGCTTCGTCGACGAGACTCAAGTGCCCCTCGTGGAGGTAGCCCATGGTCGGCACCAGGGCGAGGCGCTTCCCGGCGAGGCGCTGTCCGGCGCTCCATTCCTGCATCTCGCGAATCGACTCGATTTGCCGCATCTCGTCTTCCTAGATTATGGCGCCTGGCCTCTCCCGGCCACATATTCATATATATGTATTTTATTTTTTTTCCAAAAAACTGTGCTCCACGCCGGGAAACTTCCCGCCGCGCACCTCTTCCGCAAAGGCGCCGGCCGCCGCGCCGATCGTCTTTTTGAGATCCGCATAGCGCTTCACGAACTTGGGCGCGATATCCTCGAACATGCCCAGCAGATCGTAGCAAACCAAGACCTGCCCGTCGCAGTGCGGCCCCGAACCGATGCCGATCGTCGGCACCGGGACCTCCTTGGTGACCTGCTTGGCGAGCTCGAGGGGAATGCCCTCGAGCACGATCGAGTAGGCCCCCGCCTGGGCCACGGCCTTGGCGTCTTTCAGAACCTTCTTCGCGGCATCCTTGCCGCGACCCTGCACCTTGTAGCCGCCCATCTGCTGGACACGCTGGGGCATGAGCCCGACGTGGCCCATCACCGGGATGCCGAGGGAGACCACCGCGTGGATGGTTTCGGCGATCTCTTCGCCGCCCTCCATCTTCACCGCCTCGGCCTTGCCCTTCTTCAGCGCGGCGCCGGAGACGCGGATCGCGTCTTCCTTGGAGGCCTGGTAGGAGAGGAATGGCAGGTCGCAGACGACGTGGGCGCGCTCGGCGCCTCGGGCGACGCAATGGCTATGATAGATCATGTGGTCCATCGTGACGCCCAGGGTGTTCTTGCGCCCCTGCACCACCATGCCCAGCGAGTCGCCGACCAAGAGAATGTCGACCCCCGCGCCGTCCAACAGGCGCGCGAAGGTGTAGTCGTAGGCGGTGACCATGACGATCTTCTGGCCCTTGGCCTTCAAGGCGGTGATGTGGGGGACGGTGATTTTCTTTTCGGGCATGGGTTTCGTCGGGGCGAACCTTGGGTTGGCCCTCTCCTTAGTGCAAGGGGGGCGAACCCAAGGCTCGCCCCTGCGATCAGGTTTTGCTGCTGATCGAAACGTAATGCTTGTCGAGCTTCGCCTTGCGCATGTTCAAAATCTCTTTGAGAAGATTTTTATAATCCTCCTCGTTCTTCACGATGTCGATCTCGGTGCAATTGACCGTCAAGAGCGGCGTCTCGTCGTACTCGAAGAAAAACTGGTTGTAGGCCTGGCAGAGCCGCTCGATGTACTCGCCGGAGATCGACTTCTCGTAGGCGATGCCGCGCTTCTTGATGCGTTCGCGCAGGGCCTCGACGCTGGCCTGGAGGAAGATCACCAGGTCGGGCTTAGGGATCTGAGCATCGAGGACGCGGTAGAGCTTGTCGTAGAGGTTGATCTCCTCCTCGCTCAAGTTGAGCATGGCAAAGATGCGGTCCTTGGCGAAGATGTAGTCGGAGATCGTCGCCTGCTTGAAGAGATCCTGCTGCATCAAGACCTTCTGCTGCTGGTAGCGGGAGAGCAGGAAGAAGACCTGGGTCTGGAAGGCGAAGCCCTTCGGGTCTTTATAGAAGGAAGGGAGGAAGGGGTTTTCCTCGGCCTCCTCCAGGACGATGCGGCCCTTGAATTCTTCGGCGAGCAGTCGGGTCAGCGTGGTCTTGCCGACGCCGATGGGACCTTCGACCGCGATGTAGCGCAGGGGCTTCACGGAAAAATCCTTAGTATGGGCGGGCTTAGCCTGTCCATCGCTTTTCGGCGGGCTGGGGGGAGGCAGGCCTATTTCCATTGATAGATGGTGCCCGCGCTCACCGCCAGCTGGCGGGCCGCCGCGTAGGGGCTGTCGCCGCTGCGCCGCAGCGCCTCGGCAAAAACCTCGCGCTTGAGGGCGTCGAGGGTTTCGCCCTCCGGGTAGTTCCAGGGCTGGGCCGCCCACTCCGCCGCGCGCTCGGCGACCCGGTCCTCGCGTAGGCGCTGGTAGAGCTTGGAGGGCGCGCACTTCAACGAGGCGGCGGTCCGCTTCACGTCCATATCGAAGCGCTGCAAGGCCTTGGCGAGGATCAAGGTCTCGATCTCGCGCCAGGTCTTGCCGGGGAGGAAGGGCGAGTCGGCGCCGCCGGCCGGAGGCGCGACCTCGGCCGCGGGCCGCGCCGGAAGGGTCGGTCTGGCTCCCCCGCCCTTCAGCTTCTCCTGCCAGGAGGCCGGCAGATCCTGGCGGTGCAGGACGGCGCCGCGCCGCAGGGCGGTCGCCACGCGCATCAAGTTTTCCAGCTCACGGACGTTGCCGGGCCAGTCGTAGTCGAGCAGGTCTTTGAGCAGGTCGCGGCCGACCGTAACCCGGTCGGACTCCCCCTGCTCTTCCAGGAAGCGCCGGATGAAATTCTCGGCCAAGAGCGGGATGTCCTCCTTGCGCTCGCGCAAGGGCGGGAGGCGCAGCTCCAGCTCGGCGACGCGGTAATAGAGGTCCTCGCGGAACTGCCCCGCCGTCACCCGCTCGCGCAGGTCGCGGTGCGAGGCGCTGAGCAGGCGGAACTTCACGGCGCGGGGCCGCGTCTCGCCCAGGCGGGTCAACTCTTTCTCCTGCAGGACGCGGAGCAGCTTCGCTTGCAAGGACAAGTCCAGCTCGGCGATCTCGTCCAAAAAGAGCGTCCCGCCCTCGGCGGCCTCGATCAGGCCGGCCTTGTCGCGGTTGGCGCCGGTGAAGGCGCCCGCCTTGTAGCCGAAGAGCTCGGCCTCGACCAGATTGGCGGGAAGCGCGGCGCAGTTGAGCGCAATGAAGGGGCCGCGCTGGCGGCGCGAGCGCTCGTGCAGCGAGCGGGCCAGCAGTTCCTTGCCGGTGCCCGACTCGCCGTGCAGCACCACCGAAAGGTCGGTGTCGCGGACCCGTTCCACCATCCGAAACAACTCCTGCATCTCCTTGTTGCGGCTTAAAAAATCCATCTCGGCGAAGCGCCGGAGCACGCTGGACTCGACGGCCGCCTCGCGGGCCTGGGCCAGCTCCTGCTCGCTGCGGTCGAGGCGGCCTTGCAGCTCGCGGATCAAGCGGCGCAGGGCCTCGGGGTCGCGCTCCTCGCCGATCCGGCGCTCGGCGGCGAGCAGCGAGTCCTCGGGATCGAAGCGCTCGACGCGGGTGGCATTCCCCTCGCCCGCCTCGGGGGCCGATTTCTTCTCGTCGGGTGTTTTCATCGTTCCCTCCTGAATTGCGGCGCAGCGCGCCTGTTTCTCCTCGTCGTCGGCAAGCGGGAGCAGCTCGGCCAAGACGTCCTGCAGCCGCACGCGGTCGCCCTCGTCGCGGGCGATCTCGGCGCGGGTCAGCAGGGTCCAAAAGCGGAACTGCCCCAGCGAAGGCTCCTGCGCGGCCATGCGGTCGGCGTCGCGCGCGTGCAGCTCGGCCTCGGCGAAGCGCCGCTCGCGGCGGAACAAATCGCCCAGCTCGACCAGGGCCCGCGCCTCGAGGTATTTCTCATAGGCCTTTTTCTCGGGCAACTTGCCCAGCAGCTTGAGGGCCAGCTCGAAGTTGTCGCGCGCCGCCGCGAAGTCGCCGCGCTCGGCCTGGATCGAGCCGATGTTCTGGGCCAGGGCGGCGGCGCTCGGGTAGTCCTCGAGGTAATTCGCGAGTTCGAGCCCGCGGCCGTAGTCGGCCAAGGCGGGCTCCCACTCGCCGCGCAGGTGCCGCGCCTTGCCCAGGCCGTTGTAGGCGCGGAGCAGGAACTCGAAGTTGCGGTGCAGGCGCATCAGCTCGGAGCCGCGCTGGAAGCTCTCGATCGCCGCCGCGTAATCCTTCGCCAACAAATACGCCTCGCCGAGGTTGTAATGCACGCGCATCAGGGCCTGGGCGTCGCCGACCCGCTCGTAGAAGGGCAGTATCTCGCGCAGCGCGGCCACCGCCCGCGCGGCGTCGCCCTTCATCAGGTAGGCCGAACCCAGGTCCTGGTTGCGGACCTTCTCCTGCTCGGCGGGGGGCAGGGTCGCCCAGCGCCGTTGCATGGCCTCGAAGAGCTCGATCGCCGCGTCCAGCTTCCCCTCCTGACAGAGCAGCCAGGCGCGGTAGTTCTGCGCGCGAATCGTCCGCGCCTCATCCTCGTCGCCGGCCTCTTCGAGCAGGGCCAGGGCGCGCTCGACGCAGGCGCGGGCCTCCTCGTGACGGTGGGCGTTGATCTTTTGCAGGCCGCGGCGCTCGTAGATGGCGGCGCGCAGGCGGAGCCTCCGGCCCAGGTCGGCCACCTGCCGGACCTCGGCCTCGGCCCGGGCCAGGGCCGCCTCGGCTTCCTCGCCGCGCTTCGTCTTGAGCAGCTCCTCGGCGCGGCGCAGGGACAACTCGGCGCGCCCCGCATGATCCTCTTCTGGGAGGGCCGCCAGGACCGAATCGATCTCCGCCAGGTCCAGCGGGGCGCTCTCGAAATCGAGGTCCGCCTCCGCGAAGGCCGCGAGGTTCCAGCGGCCGTGGGCGTCGACCCAACGCTGCGGGCGCGCGAGGCCCTCCAGCAGCGAAACCGCCAGCTGCGGGTTCCCGCGGCTGCGCTCCCAGAGGCGCGCCAGGAAATTTTCCGGAACCTTGTCGAGGCCGCTCAGCTCGCGGAAGAACTCTTCCAGCTCGCTCCGGCTGAAGGGCGGCACCGGAAGGACGCTCACGCGCCAGGCCTCTTGCGCCAAGGCCCGCTCCAGCTCGCCCGCGCGCTCCGGCCCCGTCGTCAGGACCAGGAGGGAAGGAGCCTTGGGATCTTTCCAAGGCGCCGCGGCGGGGTCGGCTTCGCCGATCCAAAGGTCGCAGTCCGCCCGCGGCGGCGCGGCGGCCCGGATCCGCTCCATCTGGAAGCGGTATTTCAGCTCCTGGGAGATGCGGCTCTTGCCGACGCCCGCCTCACCGACCAAGAGAAAGGCCCGACGCTCGCCGCGCGCGGACAGGGCGGCGCGGATTTTCTCCGTCCACTCGACGAGCAGGCCCTCCCTGCCGATCCAGCGTTCCAGCCGCCAAGGCCTCGGCCGCGCCTCGCCCGCCTTGCCGGGCCGGACAAAGTCGACGGCCGCCAAGAGCTCCGCGGCGTCGCGGTAGCGGTGGGCGGGGTTTTTCTCCAGCAGGGTATCGAAGATCTCGTTCCAATAGGCGGGAACCTTCGGGTTCGCCAGGCTCAGCTTCGGCGGCTTCAGCGTCAGATGCGCCTCATAGGTTTCCTGCAGCGTCTTTTGCGCGAAGGGATTTTTCCCGGCGAAGAGCTGGTAGAAAACGACGCCCAAGGCGTAGAGGTCCGAGCGCTCGTCGGCCGGCTCCTTGAGGATCTTCTCCGGCGCCATCGTCGCCGGTGTCCCTCCGCTCGCCGCGAAGCGAGGGTCGGCGAGCCCCAAGTCGATCAGCTTGACTCGCGGCGCGCCGTCCTCCGTCACCACCAACAGGTTGTTGCCCTTGATGTCGCCGTGCAGGAGATGGGCGCGGTGAATGGCCTGCAGGCCGCGGGTCGCTTGGAGAAAGAGCTCGGCGATCTCCTCGGGAGACCGGCCCCGGGCGAATTCCGGGATCGGCCGGCCCTCGAGAAATTCCTCGGTGAAGTAAAACCGGCGCAGGGCCTCGTCGAAGCCGAAGTCGGCGATGCGCACGACGTTGGGATGACGAAGATCCTTGAGGAAGGCGAACTCGAACTTGAAGGCACGGATCAGCTCGGCCTCGAGGCCGCGGTCGGCGAAGGGCTTGAGCAGCTTCAGGGCGAAGCGCCCCTCGGCGGACTCCACCAGGAAGACCTCGCCGGTCAGACCCTCCCCCAGGGGGCGCTGCACCCGGTAACGGCCGTCGATCGAGGCGGGCTGGGCCATACCCCTAGCTTAGGCCGATATTTTGAAAAGTAAACATTTGTTTGAATTTCAAAAATATTAAATTTACGAATTTTTATTTGAAAAATAGATAATTGATTTTCGAAATTCATTATAAATATTTTTAAAATAATTAATAAATTCAAATAATTAATAATTTGGACCCAAAACTGCATATTCCCTCCCTAGAAATACTTAACCCCCAAATCGGAGGATCGATATGCAGAAAAGAAACCCATTCCAAAAGGCCCGCCGGGTCTTGGCCCTGGGAATGATCCTGGGCCAGGCCTGGCTTTCAGGCTGTAGTGGCGGAGACGGAGGCTTCTTCGGCTTCGGACTCAATGCCGATTTCGGCGACGCCCCCGACGGTCTCCCCAGCGGTTATGCCTCGGGGATCACGGCCAACTTCCCCAGCCGCGACTCGGAAAACGGCGCCCACCACCTCGACCTGAGCGACTCCGCCTTCGGCCCGCTGAACGCCGACGGCTCGTTGTCGGTCAGCGCGGAGGACGACGCCGTCGACCCGATGGACTCGGACGGCGTGCCGAACATCGACGCGCCGAAAGGAGCCAGCGACTTCGACAAGCGCGACGACGGCCTGCTCACGACGATGCTCGCGCCGGGAGCCAGCAACAACTTAAGCTTCCTCGTCTCGGTCGCCGCCGGCGCCCCCAAGAAGACCCGCTATGTGAACGTCCTGATGGACTGCAACAAGGACGGCGAGTGGAGCGGCAGCGACGCCAACGGCGCCGAGGAGCACCCCGTGAAAAACCTGCCGGTCGACGTGACGCCGGGCACCACCATGCCGATCACGACGCCCGACTTCCTCGCCTGCGTCGACACCAATCCGATCTGGATCCGCCTCACCCTGACCGACGCGCCCATCGACCTCAGCGCCTATCCGGACGGCTGGGACGGCCGCGGCGAGTTCGAGAAGGGCGAGACCGAGGACTACTTCCTCACCGATCACGTCGCCCTCGTCCTGCCCGACAAGACCGGCGGTGGCGGCGGCGGTCCCCCTCCCCCGCCTCCCCCTCCGTGGCCCCCGGGCGGCGGTGGCGGCGGCGGAGGTGGTGGCGGAGGCGGCGGTGGCGGCTGCGAGTTCTGGAAGACCTACGGCGTCACGCTCTGCAAGGGCCAGTCCCGCACCTTCTTAGCCTTAGTCGGCGGCTTCGCCCCCGACTCGGTGACGGCGACCAGCAGCGACTCCAGCGTCGCCTCGGTCGAGGTGAACGAGGCCAACGTCACGATCAAGGGCGGCGAGGAAGGCGAGGCGACGGTCAGCCTCACCGTGGTCGAGGACGGCTGCACCTACCACATCACCGTCAAGGTGAAGGTGAAAAAGTGCGAGCCCGCGCCGAAGATCGAGTGCTGCGAGCCCCCGCAGATCGCCAAGGACCCCTCGCGGTGCAAGAACTGCCATGTGGTCGGCTGGAAGGTCCACACCAACGAGACCCCCGGCGGCGGCGGAAGCTCGGCCGACGGCGGGATCAGCGAAACCGGTTCCTACGGGGACACCTCGGGCTCGGTGAGCAAGAGCACGGTCGTCGTAGTGGGCAACGTGATCAAGATCGTCACGACCTATTACGAGTGCGATCCCTGCCCGAAGGAGTTCATCCCCGGGATCGACGACGACGGCGACGGCATCCCGAACGAGTACGACTGGTACCCGGACACCTGCTACGACATGACCGAGCCCCACTCCTTCGAGGAGCAGCTCGCGGTCGACAGCTTCTTCGACGTCTTCTTCGAGGTGAACACCTTCCTCGACCTCTACGACGCCAAGTACTTCGAGAGGCAGGAAGAACAGCATCCCGAGGAGATCCAGCAGCCCGGCACCGGAACCACCGTCCTGGGCGATCCGGTCCTGCCCTACCGCACGACTCCAACCTATAGCGGCACCCTCCATTAAAGAAGCGCCGCCAGGTCCCCAGGCCCTCCCGCAAGGGAGGGCCTTTTTTATTGGAGCTATGGGAAATTGGGTTTATAAAGGAGTCGTTCCCGAAAAATCGAAACCCAAGCGAGGGTCTATGAAAAAGTTCCTGACACTACTCAGCGCCTTGTTTCTTATTTCCAGCGCAGCCATTTTCGGTCCCGGCTGCGGCGGCGGTGGCGCGCCGCCCGCCTCCATCCCGGCGCCGGTGACGCAGCTGATGACGATCAGCCCCCCCAGCCCCACGGGCGCGGTATCGATCACGGGTGCGCCGGGCGCGGTGCAGCCCAACGCCAACGTCCAAGCCCAAAACGTCGACCAAGTCGGCCCTTTCACTTGGCTCAAGGAGCTGCTGATCCGCAGCGCCCACGCCCAGACCTTCTTCGTCGAGGTCCCGGCCGACAACCAGGGCGCCTTCAACCTGCTGATCGACGGGACCAGCGGCGAGCGCATCGACATCCGGCAAGAGGTGAACGGCGAGTTCAGCCCGGCGGTGTCCCTGACCGTGCCTTGAACAGGGCCGTCCACTGCTCCACGCTCAGCTCTTCGGCGCGGGCCTGAGGCTTGGCGCCCGTCGCGGCGAGCCGCGCTTCCACCTCGGCGGCGGTCGCGTGAGCGAAAAAAGCCCTTAAATTCTGCCGCAGCATCTTGCGGCGCTGCGCGAACCCGTCGTGCAGGCAGACCTCGAAATGCTCCCACTGCTCCTGCGGCAGCAGCGGCGCATCCCGCTTGCGAAACTTCAAGACCAGGCTTTCCACCTTCGGCGGCGGCCTGAAGGCCGAGGGCGGCACGACGCAAATCGTCCGGCACTCGGCGGCGAGCTGCGTGAAGACGCTCAGCGAGCCGTAGGCCTTTGTTCCCGGTTTGGCCGTCAGACGCTCGCCCACTTCCTTTTGGAACATCAAGACCATCTCGGTCCCCGGCGCGGTCGCCCGCAGCAGTTTGGTGAAGATGGCGGTGCCGACGTTGTAGGGAAGATTCGAGACGATCTTCAAGTTAGATCCCAACCGCCCCTCCACCTCGCGCCAATCCAGCTCCAGAAAATCCCCCTCGAGCACCTCCACCGGAAATCCGGACAAGCGCTCCCGCAGCCAGGCGGCCAGCTCGCGGTCCTTCTCGACGAGCAGGAGGCGGCCGACCCGCTCGGCCAGCGGCAAGGTCAGGGCGCCGCGCCCGGGGCCGATCTCGAGGACATGATCTTCCGCCTTCGGGTCGAGGGCCCGCAGAATGCGCTGAATCACGGCTTGGCGGTGGAGGAAGTGTTGGCCGAGGGATTTCTTCGGGCTCAAGGAGCGACTCCGAGCGGGAGCCGGGCCTGGGCGTTGAGCGTGAGCGGATGGGAACGCCCCTCGCGGAGGTAGCGCTCGCCGACGAAGGCGATCATCGCGCCGTTGTCCATGCAGTACTTGGGCGCGGGCAGAACGAGGTCGACGCCCCGCTCGGCGGCCAGCTCGGCCAGGGCCGCGCGCAGCGGCCCGTTGCAGGCGACGCCGCCGGCCACGACCAGCTGCCGGGCGGGGCGCGCCTCGAGGGCGCGGCGGCACACCGTCGTGAGTGCGCGCACCACCCCGCGCTGAAAGGAGGCCGCGAGGTCCGCGGCGCGGTCCCGCGCGGGGCCCTCCAGATATTCCATCGCCGCCGTCTTCATCCCGCTGAAGCTGGTGTGCAGGGGGCGCCCCTTCACCTGCGGCACGGCGAAGTCGAAGGCCTTGGCATCGCCCTCCCGCGCCAGGCGCTCGACGGCGGGGCCGCCCGGGAAGCCCAGCCCCATGCGCTTGGCGACCTTGTCGAAGGCCTCGCCGGCCGCGTCGTCGACGGTGTGGCCGAGGATCTCGTAATCGCCGAAGGCTCGCACGTAATAGAGATGCGTGTGTCCCCCGGAGACCGCCAGCGCGAGGAAGGGATAGCGCTCTTCGTTCTCGAGGAAGGCGCTCCAAAGGTGGCCCTCGATGTGGTGGACGCCGCGAAAGGGCAGGCCCCGCGCGTAGGCCAGGGCCTTGGCGAAGTTGAGCCCCACCAAGAGCGAGCCCACCAAGCCGGGCGCGAAGGTCGCGGCGACGCCCTCGACCGCGTCGAGGCCGCGCCCCGCCTTCTGCAGGGCCAGCTCAAGGGTCGGCTCGAGGGACTCGAGGTGGCGGCGCGAGGCGATCTCGGGGACGACGCCGCCGAAGGGCGCGTGGTCGAGGGTCTGGGTCGCGGTGACATTCGCGAGCACCCGGCCTTGGTCGACGAGCGACATCGAGAGGTCGTCGCAGGAAGATTCGATGCCGAGGACTAACATGGGATCTGATTCCAATTTAGAACAAGGGAGCGCCGGACTCGTGCGTCGCCGGCGGGCCTTCGGGAGCCGGGGCGCTCGGCGCCGGCTCCGGCTTCGGAGCCGTCGGCGTCGTCGGTGACGCCGGCGAGGTGGGCTGCCCGCCGGGAGGCGGCGGCAGGGGCGCGCGCGGCATAGGTTGCGGTTTCATGATCGGCTTGTAGACCGGCTCGCCGGTCGCCGGGGGCGTCGGCGGCGCCTTCGGCTCGGAGCCGCCGCCCAGCGCCAGGGCGGGCGACTTGCCCTCCAGCTCCTCCAGCCGGGCCAGGCGGCCCTTGGCCTGGAAGGCCTCCGCGGAATTCGGATAGGTTGCGATCACCTTTTGGAAAAACAGCTTCGCCTCGGCGTTCTTATTCATTTTCATAAAGGACATCCCCTGTTTGTAGACCCCCTCCTTGACGCGCGGGTGCTGGGGGTATTTCTCGGAGAGCGCCTGAAATTCGCTGATCGCCTTCGCGTAGTCGCCCAGCGAGTAGAAGGACTCGGCCACCCAGTACTGGGCGCTGCCTGCGGACTCGCTCTTGGGGTACTTGCGCAGAAAGCCCATGAAGCCCGAGGCGGCGTTGCGGTAGTCGCGGGCGTTCGCCACATTGAGCAACGACTGGAACTCTTGCAGCTCGGCGGGGTTGACCGCCGCGCCCGGCGCCTTGGGGGCCTCGGGGGCGCCGCTCAGCTTGAGGTTGATGTCCTTCAGAAGGTTGTGGAGCTGGCCGATCTTGTCTTCCAGCGAAGAGACGCGCTGGTCGAGGTCTTGGTAGACGCGGTCGGATTCTTTCATGATGTACTGCGAGCTGTCGAGCTGCCCCTTGATGAGGCGAAATTCCTGCTGCACCTCGGTCAGCGCGTTCATGGCGCGGGCCACGTCTTGGTAATTTTTTTGGTTGGTGGCGACGAGCTGGTCGACCTTTTGGTTCAATTCGGCCAGGGTGGCCGCCTGGGCCGGACGCGCCGCGACCCCAAGCCCAAACAAGGCCGCCAGCGCCAGGCCGCCGGCGATCGTATATTTGTTAAGTCCATGATTTTTCATGAATTTGGGCCTCCATTTGCCCGAGGGCGAAAAAAAACCACAGGAACTATACGCATCGGGCGGGTCCCTGTGGTTTTATTTAATTTAAGGCCGGTCGGCAAGGCGAAAGGCCTAGCGTCGCCCCTTGAAGTCGTCGCGGCGATTTTGCGCCCAGGCCGCTTGATTGTGCTCGGGATTCACCGGTCGGCTCTCGCCGTAGCTGATCGTGTTCATCCGGTCGGCGGAAACGCCCAAGTTGATGAGGTAGTTTTTCGCGGCCATGGCCCGGCGCTCGCCCAGGGCGAGGTTGTATTCTTCGGTGCCCCACTCGTCGGTGTTGCCCTCGATGATGATGTTGACGTTGGGATTGGACTTCAACCACTCCGAATGGCTGGAGAGCTTTTGCTGGGCGTCGGGGCGGATGTTGTATTTGTCGAAGTCGAAATGGATCGACTCGAGGGGAACGTTGATCAGGTCGACGCCGTCGCCCGAGGAGACCGGGCCCTTCTTTTGGCAGGCGGCCCCGAACAGGGCCAACCCGGCGGTCAGGGCCAGGGTCAGGATTTTATGTTGGAATTTCATGGCTTGGATCCTCCATTTTCCTTGGATGCACGGATCTAAAAGGTTTAATTTAAGAAACCGGTCCCGGGGGGTCAAGGAATATCATGAAAGAAAAAATGCGCCTCCATCTCGTCCAATGCGCCACCGTCGCCGGGCGGCCCCTCGCGACCCTCGCAAATCTGCAGGCGCTCCTTGCGGGGATTCGCACCCGGGCGGGCGACGTCCTGATCTTTCCGGAGATGTGGCCCTCGGGATTTTCCCTGGCCGAGCGGCGCCGCTTGGCTAAGGAGAATGCCGCCTGCCGCGAGTGGTTGCGCGACTACGCCCGGCGTTTTCGCTGCACCCTCGTCGGCTCCATGCTCGAGCTCGCCCGCGGCCGCGCCTACAACCAGGCCTACGCGATCGGCCCGCGCGGCGAGACCCTGGCCGCCTACCGCAAGATCCACCTCTTCGAGTTCGGCGGCGAGCACCGGCACTTCAGCCCCGGCCGCCGCGTGGTCTCCTTCTCGGGCCCTTGGGGCCGTATCGGCCTGGCCGTCTGCTACGACCTGCGCTTCCCCGAGCTGTTTCGGCGGCTCTCGAAAGACGGCGTCCGCCTCGTCTTCGTCCCCAGCGCCTGGCCGCGGGATCGCCTGGATCACTTCCTCGCCCTGCTCAAGGCGCGGGCCATCGAAAATCAATGCCTGGTGGTGGGCCTCAACAAGGTGGGACCGGGCCGCCACGAGAAGCCCGTCGTCTACGGCGGGCACTCGGCGGTCTACGGCCCTTGGGGGGAGAGGCTGGCCGAGATGGGGGCGCGGCCGGGGGTCTTGAGCCTGGAGTTGGACCTGGGCGCGGTGGAACGCGTGCGCCGGCGCTACCCCTTCCTGAAGAGCCGGGTCCTGGGATAAAAAAAAGAAGGTGGTCGAGGCACCCCCGCCCCTGTTACACTCGGACCTTTGCATGTCCCGCGGGGGCCGATGGATGGGTGTATGAATTCGAAGACCAAAAAGGAAAAACGCCTCTACCCGAGGCGCCCGATCCGCACCCAGGTCGTCTTCGAGAACGAGGACAGCGAGGGCGTGCTGTATTTCTTCTCGACGGACATCAGCGCGGGCGGGCTCTTCCTCGAGTCGGACATCCCCGTCAAGCTGGGGACCCAGGTCTTCCTGCGCTTCAGCCTGACCCCGAAGGCCCGGCCGATCCAGGCCACCGGCGAAGTGGTGCGGGTGATGCGCGACCAAAACGAGGCGGGCCAGGGCAAGGTCGGGATCGGCATCCGCTTCGTCTATATCCACCCGCTGGACCGCGAGCTCATCCAGGACTTCATCAACCAGGCGGGGTCCTGAGCCCTTCCAGCATATTAATCAATTCGAAATCCTGCATTCATTTTTGATGGGTGGCCGGACGAAGGCCTAAGCCTGGAACAGCTTCTGTCCCAGCTCGTAGAGGCCCTCAAGGTCGTGGATGTCCCGCTCCAGCTGCGGCATGATCTTGAAGACGAAGCCGTGGCGGGAAAATTCCATCCGACTCTGGAAGGCCTCGATCTCGGCCTCGTCGCGCTGGGCGAGGCTTTTGAAGAGGTAGGCCATCTCCTGGTACTCCGAGCGGGTCTTGGCCTTGAGCCCCTCCGGAAGCGGCTTGCCCGTCTCCGGCATGAGCTGGACGCGGTTGAAGATGAAACCGGCGAAGGGCAGCGCGTTGTCCTGGATCTTGCGGTAGAAATACTCCGCCTCGCGCAGGGGAATCGGCTGCGGCGCGGCCACCAGCAGAAAGCCGGTGTCCTTGTCGTGCAGCAAGAGCTCGACCTTCTGCGCGCGGTCCTGGAAGCCCTCCAGCAGGCCCGACACCGAGACCAGCATCTGGGAGAGATCCTGCAGGAATTCGAAGCCCGCCACCTTGTCGAAGGTCTTGAAGACCCGCTTCACCGATCGGTCCAGCAGCTGCAGCGAGCTTTTGCTGACGAAGAGGGAGGGCTTGAGAAACCACTTCATCACGCTGTCGCCGACCATGGCGCTCATCTTGGTGGGGGCGTCGAGGAAGTCGAGGGCGTGGCGCGAGGGCGGCGTGTCGAGGACGACCAAGTCGTAGTCGCGCTCCTGCACGACCTCGTAGAGCTTCTCCATCGCCATGTACTCCTGCGAGCCGGCGATCATGTTGGACAGGTGCTGATAGAGCTTGTTCTGCAGGATGGACTGGGCCTTCTCCTCGTTGGGCGCGTACTTGAGGATCAGGTCGTCGAAGGTCCGCTTGGTGTCCAGCATCATCGCGAAGAGCGGAGCCTTCGGCTCGATGCCGGCGCGCCGCAGCTCGGCCTTGGGGATCTCCTTCTCCTGGAAGTCGATCTTCTGAATCCCCAAGGAATTGGCGAGGCGCTTCGCGGGGTCGATGGTCAGGACGATGGTCTTGTAGCCCATGGACGCGGCGTAGAGGGCCAGGGCCGCGGAGGTCGTCGTCTTGCCGACCCCGCCCGAGCCGCAGCAGATCAGGACCTTCTTGCGTTCCAGCAGGCCGTGCAGAACGCCCTTTTTTGCCTCCGGGCTCATGGCCGCACCCCCGTCAGCTGGGCCCGGATCGATTCACTTAAGGATTCGGCGATTCGTAAGGGATGCTTGGTCTGATAGACGAGCGACAGGTCCAGGACCTGGCGCGAGGGGAGACGCTCGCGCAGACGGTCGCGGTAGTAGGCGCTCTGCTCGGCGCGCTGCCGGTATAAATGCAGCATGGGGTTGTCGACCTTCGCCTTTTTGAGGTCCTGCAGGGAATCCGCGCCGAGGATCTGGGGCCAGAGCGAGTTGAGCAGTACGGGCCCGACGCCGACCTTCGCCTGGAGCTCGAGCTTCTCGTCCATCTCGACCGCCTCGTTGACGGGCATTTCCTCGGGCAAAGTCACCAGCCAGGTAAGGGTCTTCTGCGGGTCGCGGATCAGCGCGAGAATCTGCTGGGCGTTGTTCTTCAGCGGGCCGACGCGGACCGCGTCGACCACGACCTGAGGGACGGTGAGCAGGGAGAGGCTGTGGCCGGTGGAGGGCGCGTCGACGATGACCAAGTCGAAAAGCGGCTTTTTTCCCCGCCGCGCCTCGTCCTCGACGAAGGCCCAAATCTTGCCGACGGTCAGCAGCTCGGCTAAACCGGGCGCCGCGTCGATGAAATGCCGGACGTACTTGTTGTTGAAGACGGCGTTGTATAGGAACTCGAACTTGACCTGGCGCAGGACGTATTCCTGAAAGGCCGGCTCGGGGTCGATGCGGGCGAGCGAGAGGCCGTTCTTGAAAGCCTTGGGCTCGTAGCTCACGCCCTCGGCCTCGAAGAGCTCGGCCAAGTGGGTGAGACCGTGCGTCTCGACCATCAGCACCTTGAGCCCCTGCCTCGCGGCCAAAAGCCCCAAAGCCGCGGCCACCGTGGTTTTGCCGACGCCGCCCTTGCCGGTGACGATCCAGAGGCGGCGCTGCAGCAATCCGTTCAATTCCCAGGTCCCGGTCATGCCGATGGCATCCTAAATTTTCGTCCCCGAGGCAAGTTATGAAAAAACAAAAAAGGGCCGCCCCTTTCGGAGCAAGCCCTTTTTCGAGGGAGGTAAGCTCTTTTTCGCGTCTTAGGCCGCCTTGCGGGTCAGATGGCTCAGGCGCTTCTCGAGGCTGACGATCTTCTTCTCGAGTTTGACCACTTCGTCTTGGGTCGGAATGCTGAGGATGCCCAGCAGCTCTTTTTTGGTTTGACCCAGGGTCAGCTTGGCCTTTTGGACCAGATCGTTATCGCCGAGCTGCTCGACGATGTTTCCTAAATTCTTGCGGACTTGCTTGAAAACGCCGCCGAGGTTCACCTTACGGGAGAGCAGCTCGACCTCTTTCACAGAGCTGATCACCTCTTCGGCCAGCCGGCGCACCTCGCGCTCGACGTCTTCGCGTTTTTCGGAGGCCAGGGATACCAGATCGCCCGACTTCACCCAGGCGAGCAAGTCGTCGAAGCTTCTACGCAATTCGCGACCGGAGCGTTCTCCTTTTTTCACGATTTTCTTGAACAGCACCTCGACCTCGGACTCGAGCCGATTGACGACGCGGTTGATGTCTTCGAATTTTTGCGCAATGGCATGTTTGGCGTTGGACACTGCGGGAACCTTTCGAGCCTTGGGAAGCTTTTTCTTGGCTGCTTTTTTCGACATTGGATACTCCCTCCAATTTGAAGATTGAAAACCGCTCACCCGTCAATCATGGGTTAGGGCTAACACGGCGCGTCAACCCTGTCAATACTCTTTTTTACGCGATGCGTTAGATTGGGAGGGACGGAGGTCGACAAGGCGTAACTGTATGTTTTTACTTCCGTTCCATTCGTTCCATCCGGGGACGCAGGCAACGTCGACCTCGCTGTCCAAGGCCGGCAGCTTTTCGGCCAGTCGAAAACCGATCGCCCCGAAGGCCGCCTTCCCCTCCCCCACCCTCAGGCGCAGGTGTTTCTCGCCGACGATGCGGCTCTCGCGGACCTGAAGCCCGGAGAGATGGAGGACCGGTTCCGGATTGCCCAATCCGAAGGGCTCGAGACGGCGGATCTCCTCGAGCAACTCCGCGTCGATCGCGGCCAGGCGCGAATCCGCGTCCAGCTTCAGCGAAGGCTGGAAGTCCTCGTCCTTGAGGCGGGAACGAACCGCGGCGTCGAAGGCGTCGGAAAAATCTTCCAGGCGCTCGCGCGGCAGCGAGAGGCCCGCGGCGTAAAAATGCCCTCCGAACTTGCTTAGATGCTCGCCGCAGTCGCGCAGCGTCTCGACCAAGTTGAGATTGCGGATCGAACGGGCCGAACCCTTCAACCCGTCTTTGTCGCGGGAGAGCACGATGGACGGCAGGTAGTATTTTTCGACGAGGCGGCTGGCCACGATGCCGACGACGCCGGGATGCCAATCCTCGCGGAACAGCACCAGGCTGCGGCGGCGCTCGAAGAGCCGCTCGGCCTCGACTCGGGCGCAGGCCTCGCGGGCGATCTCGTCTTCCAAGTCCTGGCGCTCGGCGTTGGCCTGGTCGAGGCGGCGGGCCAGCTCCTTGGCATCCGCCTCGCCGCGCGAGAGCAGCAGCTTGACGCCGAAGGCCGCGTCGTCGAGGCGCCCCACCGCGTTGATGCGGGGGCCGAGGCGAAAGCCGACTTGGTCCGCGCTCACCTCGCCGTCCACGCCCGCGACCTCTTTTAAGGCCTTCAGCCCGGGCCGCGCGGTGCGGCTTAACACTTTCAAGCCCTCGCGCACCAAAATGCGGTTGACGCCCGTCAAGGGCGCCATGTCGGCGACGGTGCCGACGGCGACCAAGTCGAGGGCGCGGCGCAGGTTGGGCTCGCGGTCGCCCAGCAGGCCCGCCTCGCGCAGGGCCTTGCGCAGCGCGATCAACAGGTAAAAAGCGACGCCGACGCCGGCCAATTCCTTGCCGGGAAATGCGTCCCCGGATTGCTTGGGGTTCAAGATCGCGAAGGCCTCCGGAAGCCGGGGCGGGACCTCATGGTGGTCGGTGACGATCAGGTCCAGGCCCAGATCGCGGGCCACCTCGGCCTCGGCGACGGCGCTGATCCCGTTGTCGACCGTGATCACGACCTTGGCGCCCCCTTCGCGGATTTTTCTCAAGGCGCCGGCGTTGAGGCTGTAGCCCTCGCTCAGGCGATGCGGGATGTAATAGTCGACCTCGGCGCCCACATCCTGAAAAAACTCCGTCAGGAGGGCCGTCGCGGTCGTTCCGTCGACGTCGTAATCTCCGTAAACGACGATCTTTTCCCTCTCGCGCAGGGCGCGCAGCAACCGGGCGACGGCCTTGTCCATGCCGAGCAAAAGTTCCGGCTCGGGGAGGTGGGCCAGGGAGGGCTGCAGGAATCGCTCGGCGGCCTCGACGTCGCGGATGTTCCGCTGCGCCAGCAGGCGGGCCAGGATCGGCGAGACGCCGAGCTGCCCCTCCAGGTGGCGGGCGATGTCTTCGTCGCAGGATTGGAGAAGCCAACGCTTTTGCAAAGGACGCCTCGTGGATTCACGGAGGAAGTGAAACTCAGGCCTTCGCGCCCGCGGGGCCCTTACCCAGGCCGAAGCGATGGCCGTACTGTTTGAGTAAGATAAAGACGGGCGACGCCATCGAGATCGAGGAATAGCTCCCGGTGATGACGCCGATCATCATGGCGAAGGCGAAATTCTTGATGTCGCCGTCGGTGCGGAAATACAGGACGGTCACGACGAAGAGGACGGTCAGCGAGGTGATGATCGTGCGGCTCAAGGTCTCGTTGACGCTCTTGTTGACGACCTCGACCAGTCCCATCCCCTTGTGCTTTTGCAGGTCCTCGCGGATGCGGTCCATGACGATGATCGTGTCGTTGATCGAATAGCCGATGATGGTGAGGATGGCCGCGACGACGGTCAAGTTGATCTCGAGGCCCAATAGGGCGAAGATGCCCACGGCGACCAGGACGTCATGGACCAGGGCGATGATGGCGCCGGGCGCAAAGTAAAAGTCGAAGCGGAAGCCGATGTAGACCAGCATGATGACCCAGGCCCAAAACACCGCGTAGAGGCCCTTGGTGCGCAATTCTTTGCCGACCTTGGGTCCCACGAACTCCTCTTGCAGCATCTGGAAGCTTCCGGCGCCGAAGGTCTTCTCGAAGGCCTGGTTGAAGGGCCTGGAGAAGCCTTCCTCCAATCCCTCGATCTGCTCGCTTTTGACGATGAAGGTGTTCGCCTTGGCCTCGCCGAAGCGCTGCACCACCACATGGCTCAGGCCGGCCTGCCTCAGGGCGTCGGTCAAGGCGCCCTCGTTGACGGGGTTTTGGAATTGATAGATGAATTTCAGGCCGCCCGTAAAGTCGGTGCCGAAATTGAGGCCCTTCACGGCCACCGCCGCCAAGCCCGCCGCCACGATCGCCATCGAGACGAAGAGCATCAGCCATCGGTACTTCATGAACGGAATTTCTTTTTTCAGTCGCGTCATAGGCTACAGGCTCAATTTCTTCACGTCGCGCCGGCTCAGGACGTAGTCGTAAACCAGCCGGGTGATGACCACCGCCGAGTAGAGGGTCGTCAAAATACCGATCATCAAGGTGACCGCGAAGCCGCGCACCGGTCCGGTGCCGAACTGGTACAGCACCACGCCCGAGAGAAAGGTGGTGATGTTCGCGTCCAGGACCGCTCGGATGGCGTTGGAATAACCCGCGTCGACGGCGGCCTTGACGGTCTTGCCGGCGGCGAGCTCTTCTTTGATGCGTTCGAGGATGACGACGTTGGCGTCGACCGCCATGCCGATGGTCAAGACGATGGCCGCCACGCCGGGCAAAGTCAAGGTGGCCCCGAACAGCGTGAGGGCCGCGAAGATGAACAGGACGTTCAGCACCACGGCGAAGTCCGCCAACACGCCGGACCACTTGTAGTAGACCGCCATGAAGACCATGACGACCGCGGCCGCCAAGAGGGTCGCCTTAAAGCCGCGGTCGATCGAGCTTTTGCCGAGCGAAGGGCCGATCACCGTCTTGGTCGCCTCTTTGAGGCTGGCGGGCAGCGCGCCCTCGCGGAGCACGACGACCAGGTCCTCGGCCTCGCGGAGCAGGGCCTGGTAGTCGCCGAAGCCCAAGGTGATCTGCGCCTCGCCGCTGGGGATGGCGCTCTTGATCTGCGGCGCCTTGCTGACGGTGCCGTCCAAGATGATGGCCAGCTGCTTGCCGACGTTGGCGGCGGTCAGGTCGGCGAAGGCCTTGGTGCCGGCGGGGTCGAAGGACAGGCTGACGTAGGGCTCGTTGTTTTGCACGCTCACCTGGGCGTTGCGGAGCATCTCGCCCGAGACCTCGACCTTGCGCTTGAGCAGATAAGGCGTTCCGCCCGCGATCTTCTTGGTCACAGGGTCGTAGGCGACCTCGAAGCCGATCTCGGAGTCGGCCGGCAGCTTGCCTTTCAAGGCCTCGTTGAGCTTGTCCACCACCTCTTCGCTGAAACCGGAGGGCAGCTTGTTGTCGCTGCGGGCCTGCTCGACCAGGGTCTGCACCTGGGTCTGGGGAATCGTCTCGTCGACTAGCTTGAACTCGAGCTTGCCGGCCCGCTTCACCAGGCCGATGGCGCGGTCGGGGTCGCTGACGCCGGGCAACTCGACGACGACGCGGTTGTCGCCGACGCGACGGATCTCGGGCTCGGCGACGCCGTGGCGGTCGATGCGGTTGCGGATGGTCTCGACGGCCTGCTTCAAAGTCTCGTCCTTCAGACGGGCTTGATAATCCTCGCTCTGCGACAGGAAGAGGGCGGCGGGCGCTCGATAGGGCTCAAGGTCGGCGCCGAATTGCGCCAAGGCGGAAGCGGCGACTTCTTCGCCCTCATCCTGCTTGGCCGGCAAAATCTGCACCACGTCTTGAAAACGGTCGACCTCGAGGATCTTCGGCTGCGCCTTGGCCCAGGCCAGGATCTCTTGGTACTTCGCGACGGCGGCCTCTTCGCCCTCCGATTTCAGCTTCAGGGAGACGACGGGCGGACTCTCCAGCTCTTTCAGGGAATTGCCGTAGATCTCGCGGACGTGGTTGCGCAGGGCTCCCAGGTCTTCGGCCTTATTCAGAAAAATCTCCATGGTGCTGGTCTTGGAAATGACGGCGACGCGCTGATAGGCAATGCCCTTGTCCTTCAGGAAGCGCTCCAGCTCGCCGACGATGATGTCGCTGCGGTGCACCAGGGCCTCCTGGAGGTTGACCTCGAGCTCGAGATAGATGCCGCCCTGCAGATCGAGGCCCAGGTTGATCTGCTTTTCAGGGAAGAGACTGTAGTACCAGGGCAGTTCCTCGCCCTGCTTCTCGGCGCGCTCGCGCACCGCGCCGAAATTCAGGACGGACGGAATCAAGAGGTAGATGGAAAGCAGCGTCAGGAAGACGGCAAGATAAGTTTGGTAGCGCCAACGGGAGGTCATAAGGAAGTCTTATTCGCCCTTTCCTTCGCCCTTGAGCTCGCCCTTCAGGGCCTGGACGCCGCTGCGCTCGACCTTGATCTTGACGTTGTCGGCGATCTCGAGGGTCAGGATGTTGTCGGCCACGCCGACGACCTTGCCGTGGATCCCTCCGACGGTGACGACCTGTTGCCCCTTTTCGATGCTCTTGAGCATCTCTTGGTGCTTCTTGGCCTGTTTCTGCTGAGGTCGGATGATCAGGAAGTAAAAGATGCCGAAGACCAGGAGCAGGGGAAGGAAGAAGCTGAAGGTCTGCGCGGGCCCGCCCTCTTGGGCGGCGCCGCCCTGGGCCTGGGCGAAGGCGGAGGACCGGACGGATTGGATGCCGATGAGGAGGGCCAGGGCCCAGTATTTGGCTTTACGGCTGAGGAACACGCGCTTCTCCTGTCTGGAGTTCGTTGAAAAAATCCCTTTGAAATCCGACGTAATCGCCCGCCCGGAGGGCGAGGCGGGCCTGGGTTAACAGATTAAGAAAGTAATGTAAATTATGAATTGTATTGAGCACCGCGGAGAGGACCTCCTTGCTCAGGCTCAAGTGCCGCAGGTAGGCCCGGCTGTAATTTTTGCAAGTGTAGCAGGTGCAGGACTCGTCGATCGGGCGCGGATCGCGGAGAAATTCGGCACGCTTGATGTACAGACGGCCCCGCGGCGTAAACAGCAGGCCGTGCCGGGCCGAGCGCGTCGGCACCACGCAATCGAACATGTCGATGCCCAGGCCGATGCAGGTCACGATATCCTCGGGCATGCCCACGCCCATCAGGTAACGCGGGCGGTCTTCCGGGAGCTTCGGCTCGAGGGAGCCGACGATGTCGTAGGCCAGCGGCATCGGCTCGCCGACCGAGAGGCCGCCCACCGCGATGCCGTCGAAGCGCCGCCGCAGCCCTTGGGCGTCGGGCCGCGATTCCAATTCCAGCAAGCGCTCCGCGCACTCGACCCTCAGCTCGGGATAGACGCCGCCCTGGACGATGGCGAAGAGGGAATTGTCCTCGCGCCGCTTGGACTCCAGGCAGCGCCGCGCCCAGTCGACCGTCAGGCCCAGCGAACTCGCCACCGCCTTGCGCTCGGAGGGGTAAGGCAGGCATTCGTCCAGGACCATCATGATGTCGCTGCCCAGGGCCTCTTGGATCTCGATCGCCAGCTCCGGGCTCAACAGATGCGTGGCCCCGTCGAGATGGGATTGGAATCGCACGCCCGCCTCGCTCAGCTTGCACATCTTGGCCAGCGAGAAGACCTGGTAGCCGCCGCTGTCGGTGAGGATGGGGCCGTCCCAGTTCATGAAGCGGTGCAGGCCGCCCAGCTCCGCGATGACGCGATGCCCAGGGCGCAAAAACAGGTGGTAGGTGTTGCCGAGGATGATCGAGGCCCCCAGCTGTTTGAGCTCTTCGGGGCGCATCGCCTTGACGGTGGCCTGGGTGCCCACCGGCATGAAGACGGGCGTCTCGAAGGCGCCATGCGCGGTCTCGTAGCGCCCGAGGCGCGCCCGGGTACCCGGGTCTTTCTGCAAAAGGGTGAAGGCCATGCGGGGGCCTGCTACCCGCTTTCCCGGCGGGTCTCAAGCCCGATTTATTTTCCGAAGAGCAGGCCCTCGAGGCCGCGCTGGAGGTTTTCGTTGCGGCGCTGACGGGTCGTCTGGGTGCCCTGGGTCTGGGTGCTCGTGCGGCGGGTCGTGGTCGTCGCGGTGCGCGGCTGCGTGTTTTGGGCGTTCTGCGTCGTCGAGCCGCCGCCGAGGATCTGGCCCAGCGGATTCTTGGGGTCGCCGAGCGGCGTGCCCTTGAGGGCCTGGTTCAGCATGGCGTCGGGCTTGATCCCGCCCATCAGCATGTTTTTCAGCCCCATCGCCGTGGCCTTGGCGACCAGACCCTTGAGATAGCCGCTGTCGACGCTGATGTTCGGGTCCTCGAGGGGACCGCTGATCGAGAAGGGGACCGAGAGTCCGCCCTTCCCGCCCGTCACCGCGCCGCGCAGCATTTTGTCGGGGATGAGGCGCGCGGTCACGCCGGGGTTGAGGTGGAAGGTGCCGCCGCCGTTGATGCTTTTTTGCTGGGCGATGGTCGCGTTGCCCGAGGCGGTGAAGTGCCCGTTGCCCATGTTGAAGGGGGCCAGGGTGACGTTGTTTCCCGAGATCCGAACCGCCGCCTGGACCTGGTCGATCTGGGTGCCGATCACGTTGGCGCTGGAAGAGAGCATCCCGACATTGATCATCTGCCCCGCCGCGGTGCCCGCCGCAAGGATCTCGGCGACCTTCACCTTGCTCTTCAAGTCGACGACCGGAAGCGGGAAAGGACCGACGGAGATGTTGCCCCCGCCGCTGAAGGAATATGGCTTGGCGACGTTGGGGCTGGAGAGCTTCAGGTTGCCGCTCAAGCGCGCGGGGTTCCCCTTCTTGCCGGAGGCGGCGGCCAGGCTGAGGGACTTGAGCGCGACGTTGACGTTGGCCGAGGTCGCGGGCCCCGGCAGGGCCTCGCCGCTGATCGCCACGCTGCCGCCGTAAATGCCGAAGGTGGCCGCCCGGATCTCGATCGGCTTTTCCTTTTTGAGCAGCTCGGCATGAAAGCCGGAGAGCGTCTTGCCCGAGACGGTCAGCGCCGGGGAATCGAGCGTCGCCTGTATCACCGGGGCGAAGGCGGTGCCCTTCACCGTTCCCTTCACCGTGAGAATACCGTCGGCCGGCAGGGGTTCTCTCAACATTTTGCCGAGTTTTTTGAGATCGATCTTCTCGGCCGCGAAGCCTAAGTCCAGAAGGATGTCCTTGCGCTCGGCGGCAGGCAAGAGCGCTTGCCCGCCGAAGTCCAGCCGCAAGTCGCCCCAGGTGAAGGCGCCTTCGCTCAGGCGGATGCCCTGGCTGGCCTCGTCGAAGGCCATCTGCGTGCCCAGTTCCATCGGCCGCTCGCTGACCTGCGGCATCTGATAGCGGATCTTGAGCTTGGCGGGCTTGCCGCCGCCGTCGAAGCGGATGTGGTCGGCCTCGACGCTGAGGTTTTTCAGCTCGGTGAACTCCTGGCCTCCTTCCTGGGTCGCGCGAAATTGCGCGTCCTCGATCCGCAGCCGGTCGACGGCGATCTTCTTCCACCAAAACTCGTCGAGCGGATTGACCGAGGCGGCGGTTTTCTTTTCGGCTTCGCCGGAGATCAGCGGCGCGAAGATCCGCTCCATATTGGTCTTGCCGTCCTTGCCTCGCGTCAGGAGAATTTGGGGCTTTTCGATGTAGAGCCGGGCCTCGATTTTCTTGCGCACGAGCGGCATGAGGTTGAAGCGCAGCTCGGCGTCGCCGATCGTGGCGGCGGGCTGAGTCTCGCCCGGCGCGTAGAGCTGAATGTCCTTCAGGTCGATGCCCGGCGGCATGAAGGTCACCTCGGCGTCGCCGATTTGCAGCTCGCCGGCGATCTGGCTCTTGAGGAAGTTGAGCAGCGGCGTCTTGATGTCGCGGACGCGGTAGGAAAGATAGGCGAAGACGGAGACGAGTCCGACGGCAAAGAGCGCCGCCAGGGAGACGAAGGCGAGGACTATTTTGTTTCTCCGCATGGGCCTGTGACCTAATTCAAACGCCGACTCAAGGCAATGGATTGCTTGAGCCCTTGGGACGACGGCGATGCGGAAACGGTCACGATTTATTTAGGGAAGGGCCCTCGAGGCGGGCCATGGCCACCCCTTCCCAGCGTCCCGAGCTGTCGTCCTGCTTTTCTTCCTCTTGGGCGGCCATGAGAGGGGCTTGGGGCTCGGGGAGCGCCGGAAGGCCCCCATACAAGAAAGCCCCCAGTCCCAGGGTCAGGAAACCTTTGAGAATTCCCATACTCCCTCCTGAAAAATCCTTCCCCTCTTCCCGTGCCGGCGCCAGAATGACGGAAGCCCGCACATGTATAATGATAGCGAGGGAGGAAGCCCCATGACAAGGTGGAGATGCTGTCTTTTAACGGCTCTCGTGATAAATCTGGCAGGCACCATGAATCTTGACGCAGAGCCCCAAAAGTTCGTCGACCTGACCCATGCCCTCGACGCCGAGACCATATACTGGCCCACCGAGACCGGTTTCGTCCTGGAGAAGGAATTCGCGGGAAAGACCGAAGGGGGCTACTTCTACGCGGCGAACAAGTTCTCCAGCCCCGAGCACGGCGGCACCCACCTGGACGCCCCGCGGCACTTTTCAGAAAACGGCCTGACGGTGGAACAGATCCCGCTCGCGAAGCTGCAGGGACCGGCGGTGCTCATCGACGTCTCGGCCGCCTGCGCGGCGGACCGCGACTACGAAGTACGCGTCTCCGACCTGACGGCTTGGGAGGCGCGGCACGGCGCCATCCCCGCCGAGGCCATCGTCCTGCTGCGCACCGGCTTCGGGAGATTTTGGCCGGAGCGCCGGGCCTACTTGGGCACCGGCGAGCGCGGCCCTCAAGCCGTGGCCAAGTTGAGTTTCCCCGGACTTAGCCCCGAGGCGGCGCGGTGGCTGGTGGAAAAACGCCGGGTCAAGGCGGTGGGCCTGGACACCGCCAGCATCGATCGCGGCCGCTCGAAGAGCTTCGAGACGCACCGGGTGCTGGCGGCGCACAATGTCCCCGTCTTCGAAAACCTGGCGGCCTTGGAAGCGCTTCCGGAAAAAGGTTTCCAGGTCCTCGCCCTGCCGATGAAAATCCGCGGAGGCAGCGGCGCCCCGCTGCGCGCCGTCGCGATCCTGCCTTGAGTTGGAATATTTTTGATTCAATGAAGCCCTCGGCCGAGTATGAGGCTGGCCGGATCCACGCCCATGTCGCGCAGGATCCGATCCCAAGCCAGTTCCGGCGGCGCGTCCAAGACGTAACGGGCCTCGGCGGCGACGGTGATCCAGGCCCCCTCCCGCAGCTCCTCCTCCAGCTGGCCCGCCCCCCAACCGGCATAGCCCAGGTAGAAGCGAAAGGATTCGCGGCCTCCGAGGAGCAACTTCTTCAAGGTGTCCATGCCTCCGCTCAGATACACGCCGGGTAAAATCGTCTGGCTCTCGCCCAAGCTGGGATCGCGGTGCAGGATCCAGCCGCGCTCCAGCTCGACGGGGCCGCCTTGGAAGACCGGCAGGTCCTTCAGGTCCTCGTGACAAGGCAGCTCTTGGTCTTGCGCGAAGTCCCCCAGCTTGAGGCCGCTGGGGCGATTGAGAACCAGACCGAAGGCTCCTTCCTTGTCGTGCTGAAGCAGCAGCACGAGACCGTGAAAGAAGTTCGGATCGCCGAGCTGCGGCACCGCGATCAGGAGAATCGGCGAGAACGCTTCCATAGGGTCCGGAAATTAAAACGAAAAACCCGCAAAAACCATAGTGAAATTTCGATTGCTTCCTGAATCGGCCTTGCGTAAAAAGGGCGCCTGGGTTCGACCTTTCCAAAACCTTATCTGCCAAGGAGGCTGATTGTGAAAAAAAGCGCAACACTATTTGCAGCTCTGATGCTGGTGACCCTCGCGTTGGGCGCCTGCAGCAAGGAAAAGAAGCAAGAAACTTCGACGACGACCACCACCACGACCACCACGACCGGCGACGCCAAGCCCGCCGCGACCGGTGACAGCATCGGCGTTCCGGAGTGCGACGACTACATCGCCAAGTACGAGAAGTGCATCGGCGACAAGGTTCCCGAGATGGCGCGCGGCGCCCTGAAGGAGGCCTTCGAGAAGACCCGCGCCTCCTGGAAAGAATTGGCCGCCAACGAGGCCACCAAGGGAGCCTTGGCCGGCGCCTGCAAGCAGGCGATGGAGGCCTCCAAGACCGCCCTCGCCGCCTACGGCTGCGAGATGTAGTCTTAGGCCGAATCGGCAATAAAATCGAAAACCCCGGTCGTCCGCGACCGGGGTTTTTTTTGCCTCTCGACAAGGGCCTCACTTTCGACTATGGCTCGCGGCGGCTTATGCAAGGTTCCGAACTCCTCCTCGAATTTTCCGTGCGCCAGAACCGGCTGCTCGAGATGCTCGAGCGGCTTCACGCCTCGGCGGTGGATTTTTCCAAGCAATCCAAAGACTCCTCGCTGCGTCGCGCCCTGCGGCGCTTTTCCGCCCTACAAGAATCCCTCCAAGACGAGATCGCCCGCTTCCGCCAATGGTCGGCGAAGGCCGCCCTCCAAGAATCGGCGGCCGGCCCCCACCTCGAGCGAATCGGGGCCCAGGCCCAGCTCCTGGTGCAGGCGCTGGGCGAGCGCTTTCGCGAGAGCGACTTCGGGGATTGGAAGCGGCGCCTAGCCCAGATCGTCCCCACCGCAGTCCGCCTGAAGGAAGAATTGAAGAGTGTCGACCTCCGCGCCGCCTTCGCGCACGCGGCGGACGCCATCTTGATCGACCGCCTCGAGGGCCTGGGGCGCCCGCAGGTGGTGCAGTGGCCGCGCAAGATCTGGCACATCCTGGCCGCCCTGATCATCGTCTCGATCTACCTCTTCATTCCCGTGGAATTCTCCGTGAAGATGACCGTCTTCGGCTGCTTCACCGGCTTGGCCTTGGTCTGCGACGTCAGCCGCCTCTTGTGGCCGAAGTTCAACGCCCAGGTCGTCAAAGACCTGCAAAAGTACATGCGGCAGCGCGAGGTGAACCACCTCAACTCGATGACCTTCTACGCCCTCTCCACTTTCTTCGTCTGCCTGGTGTTCCCTAAGGCCACGGCCATCTTGGCGGTGCTTTTCTTGGGAATGGGCGATTCGCTGGCCTCCATCGTGGGCGTGCACTGGGGACGCCACCGCCTGGGACAACGCTTCAGCCTGGAGGGCACGCTGGCCTTCTTCGCGGTCTGCACCCTGCTCAGCCTGCTCTATCCCGTGCTGAACCCCGCCTTCCAGGGCCCGCTGTGGCTCTTCGCCCCGCTGGCCGGCCTGATCGGGGCGGTCTCCGAGCGCGTGCTGCCGCGGCTCGACGACAATTTCGTGATCCCGCTCTTCTCCGCCGGGATGATGCAGCTCCTCCTGTCATTTTTCTAGACTTCATCCTCTCGAATCCTTACAGTTTCCCCATTCCAAAATCGTTGCCAACCTTTTCGCGGGAGGGCGTATGGCCATCATGAAGGAATTCCGGGAATTCGCCGTCAAGGGCAACGCCATCGACTTGGCGGTCGGCGTCGTGATCGGCGCGGCCTTCGGCAAAATCGTCAGCAGCCTGGTCGACGACGTCATCATGCCGCCCATCGGCATGCTCCTGGGGAAGATGGACTTCAGCAATCTCTTCCTGATGCTCAATCCCGGCAATCCGCCGGGACCCTATGCCTCGCTGGCCGAGGCGAAAAAAGCCGGAGCGGTCACGCTCAACTACGGTTCGTTTATCAATGTCATGGTGAGCTTCTTGATCATCGCCTTCGCGGTCTTCCTGCTGGTCAAGGCGATCAACCGGCTGCGGCGGCAGGAAGAGGCCGCGCCCTCGACGAAGAGCTGTCCCTATTGCCAGTCCAGTATCGCCTTGGCGGCGACCCGTTGCCCGGCCTGCACCTCCGAACTGAAGGCCGCCTGAATCGGGCACCGTTACGGAAGCATCGAGGTGTACATAAAAAAACTGGCAACTAATCAAAATCCATATCGACAACGAATCATCACTCCAAATATATACGCCGACGTCGACCCGGGTAAGGTCAACTTCATTATTTTCTAATGGGGAATGTTTCCTGCATGGATATCCTTGACCTTCAACGCCGCTATTCCTCCCACCCAAGCATCGGCCGTTCCGCGGAACTCCGCAGCATCGCCGACGAGACCCATCCCCAGCTCCAAGCCGAGGCCTTGCTCGGCTTCGCCGGGCGGCAAGAACGCGACGGCCACGCCGAGATCGCGGTCGCCATCTATCAAGAGATGCTGGCGAATCGGGAAAGCCGCCCCTCCGACCCAAATCTGGCTTCGAGCTACGCGCGCGCGCAGGCGCGGCTCAACGCCCTCAGCGGAGAAAACGCCTCCTTCGGCGCCAGGACCGAAGTCCTGATGCGGAGTTTCGCCCGACAAGCCACCGAACCCAGCATGCTCTTGGCGATGGGCTTCGCGGGCGCCGCTTTTCGCATGACGCGCCTCGCGACCTTGTCGAGCCTGGCCGCCAATCCTTCCGCCCATTTTCTGACGCGCGGCCTGGGCGCACGGGCGGTCGCCGGCCTCTCGGGCTTCGCGGTCGAAGCCCCTGTATTTACACTGACCCATCGCCTGGGCGCCGAAGCCTTGGGGCGGGAGCAAGAGTGGACCCTCCCCACGATGGGACGCGACTTGGCCTCGAGCTACCTCGTCTTGGGGGCCCTGAAAGCCGGCGGCGCCGCGAGCGAAGGGCTCTTCCGCGGCGTCCGTCGCATCGGCGGCCTCGGCGCGCCCACCGCCGCAAGCCCGCTGCGCGCTTTATTCCAGCAAGGCGGGATGCTGGCCGGCATCTTGGGCGGCCATCGCCTGGAAGAGCTGGCCGGGCTGCGCCGTCCCAGAGTCGGCGGCTCGAACCTCGTCGACGGCCTGGCCATGCTGCTTCAGTTTAATGTCGCCGGCCGCCTGACCCGCCAGGCCCTGGGACCGCGTTTCCACGGCTGGGAACTCGGCCTGGAGGCGCGAAGCGAGGCCCTGGCCCATGCCCATCGCCCGTCGAGCCGAGGCCCCTTCCTGGGCGAAAGCGCCTTCGGCCTGCAGCCGGCCCTTGCCGGCGCGGCCCGCGCCGTGCGGGCTCCGCGGGATGAAAATTCCGACAGGCGGCCCGAGGGACCGCAGCTGGTCTTCATGATGGGAAAGGGCGGAGAGTCCTCCTCCATCGATCAGACCGGCATCCGTGTGATCCAGGGGGTGAAGTCCCTGCGGCTTCCCGACAAAGGGGATTTTTGGCGGCCCATCCGAGACTGGATCGAGGCCCAACCCCACCCGATCATCGTGGGAGAGCTGGGCATGAACACGGACTTGGCGCGGGTCGAGATGATCAACCGCGGCTTCAGCGAGCGATTCGGTCATTCCGAAACTTCGTTGTATGGAAAAAGCGTCCGGAAGATCTTCCACAGCTTGAGCGACTCCTTCGTCGCAAGCCGGGTCCCTTTACTGGCGATGCGCTTGATTACCTCCAGCTTCGTGGAATACGCCCCGACCCGCATGCGGGTCCTGGCCGCGGACGGATCCGCGATCCAGGCCGTCGGCGCGGGCGCGATCATCTCCGTTCAGGGAAGGAAGATCGCCTTAGGCATCTTCACCGACATCGCCGGCGAGACCCCTCCGCCGCCCGTCTCCGAGACTCGAGAGGTCGCCCCGCCCACCCCGGGAAGCATCGCCCCGGTTTCGACGGCCAGGGCCGTGGACCACTTCGTCAGGGCCCGCGAGGCCCTCAATGTCGAAAAGGATAAGAAGTAGCCGGCTCGGGCGTCACTCGGTTTCCACGATGCGAACCCTGAGTCGTTGCCCGTCTTCCATTTCGTGAAGGTTGCGGTAACGCCCCGCCATCCCCTGCCAGCGGGCCAAGCCGTAGATCAAGGCATGGAAGCCCCCCAGCCAACGTTTAAACCCCTCATCGCGGCCCGATTTGGCCTCGAGCCTGTGCTCGAGCAGCTCGATCTCGCGGATGCGGGCATTGTGCATGGCGGCGGTCCAGTGGAAGGCCTCCTCGTTGGGGACGTGAAACTCCTCGGCCAGGCAGGGGATCAAGTTGGCCCAGCGGTTCTTCCGGTCCTTCGAGAAGCCGAAGACGTCGTTGATGATGGCCATCAATTCGCAGGTCACGGTCTCCAGCCTTTTCATGTCGGGATCCGCCAGCAGGGTTTCGGGCAATTCCCAACCCAAGGCGTATTCGACGAAGTCGATGGTCGGCAGCATCCCGACGGCGACGGTCCGGCAAGCCAATTGCCGCGCGGCGCTGTGCAAACGTCCGCTGGCGCGGTAGCGCTGCACCAGCTCGGCTTCGCTGCGGGTGGACCAAACCCACTCGCTGTAGCGCTCGGCATGGCGTTCCATCCACGCGGGGCTCATGACCTTGCGGTAGGTCTGGCCCAGCTCCCACCAACCGCGAAAATGCGGGCTGCCCCCCGGAAAAACCTCGGGTCGCCCGGCAATGGCCTCGCGCAACTGTTCCTGAATTCCGTCGTCCCGCTCTTCGATGATGTCGTCATAGAAAATCCACAGGGCCAAAAAGCGCATGATGGATTTCACCCGTTCCTCGGGCGCGTAAGGAAAGGGCCATCCCCCGTAGCCCCCGACGGTAAGCTTTTGAAATCTTTCAATTTCTTCTTGAGTTGTCACCACGCCCAGGCCTTGAAGCCAAGCCAGGGTGTCCCGCTCCATCGCCTGAGACGAGGGATGGGAATCGATTTTCCAGGATCGGGGGTAATTTAAGATAACCTCCGAGGAAATCTTGCTTTTTGGCAGATGCTTAAGGAGAGACCCCGGCGCTAACCGGCCCAGGCCAGATCTAAGTTCCATGACAAACCTCCCAACGATGCGCCCTAGACCTGCTTACCCTCAGGCCGAATGTGTACAAGTTTAGTGTCGCTTCCAAAATTTGGCGACAAAAAAATGTACGTAAATAATCTTGAGGGAGTGTCCTAGCCTTTGGGGTTGCCTTGGATAAGGAAGACTTGGCGGCAGGGAAGGAGTGTCTATTCTGGAAAACGCGGCGCGATCACCGCCAAGGTGCAGCGGGAAATGCAGACCATGCGGTCCTGTTCGTCGTAGATCTTGACCTGCCACACTTGGGAGGTCTTGCCCTGATGGAGGACTTCGCCGACGGCCTTGACCCGGCCCGAACGCACGGAGCGCAGGTGGTTGGCGTTGATCTCCTGTCCGACCACGACCTTGCCCTCGTCGGCGACCAAGAGCCAGCCGCCGAGACTGGCGGCGGTTTCCGCCAAGGCCACCGACGCCCCGCCGTGCAAAAGACCGTAGGGCTGATGGGTGCGGTGATCGACCGGCATGGTGATCACGACGCGGCCGGGTTTGGCCTCGACCAGTTCCATGCCGAGGGCCTCGGCCATGGTGTTTTGCATGCCGGCGCGGAATTTCGGATCGAGATCTTCCATAGAGACTCCTTGAAAAAAAACGCGGCCCGGGAAGACCGAAAAACGTCTTCCCTCAGTCGAAAACCCCCGCGAGGCGGCGGACCAACTCGTCATGAAGCGGTCCGTTGCCGGCCAAGGTCTTCACCCCATGGCCGAAGGGAGGCCGTAGCGCGTAATCCAAAGGGCTGCCGTCGAGGGCGGTGAAACGCCCGCCCGCCTCCTCGAGGATCAGCGCGGGCGCCGCGGTATCCCAATAGCTGACGGGATGGTGATTGAGATAAATGTCGGCCTCTTGTCTCACTAGAAGTCCGACTTTGATGCCCACGCTGTTGATCGGCGGCAACAAGGGACCCGGCAGCAGCGCCCGCGCGCGCGCCAAAGGGGCCTCCGGAAAACCGGTGGAGACCACCCATGGCATTGCGATCGGCTCGCGGCGCGCGGAGACGCGCAGTGCCTCGGTCTTGCCGCCCCGGCTGTGGCTGGCCCCCTGCCCGCGAATCGCGCGGTAGACGCGCCCTTCCAGCGGGTCGACGACCACGCCGAGCAGCGGCCAGCCGGACTTCAGCAGGCCGACCATGACGCAAAAACCCGGGATGCCCTTGGCGAAGGCCTTTGTGCCGTCGAGGGGATCGATCAGCCAGACGTAGTCGGAGCCCGGCTCGCCGCTCAGGCCGTTTTCTTCGGTGAGCACCGCATGACGGGGGAAATTTTTTCGCAGGCCCTCGCGCAGGATTTTGTCGGAGGCTAGATCGGCCTCGGTGACGGGGGACTGGTCAGCCTTGCGCTCGGTGGTCAAAGGGCCGCCGAGGAATCCCATGACGGCCCGGGAAGCCTCCTGCGCGAGTCCTTCGGCCGTCGCCAGCCAGTCGGAGTAGTTTTCCAAATCAGACCTCGTCTTTTTTCACGACGTGCAGGCCGCATTCCTTGTCGTCGTCCTGGCCGTTGAACCAGCGCCAGCGGCCGGCGCGGCGCGGCTCGAAGGGGCCGATCGGCGTGGTGCAGATCACGCAACCCAGGGACTCGTAGCGCCAACCGTCTTGCTCCCAGAAGAGCAGCTTGTGCACCGGGACGCCGTTATCCTCGCAGTAGCGGCGCAGCCTCTCTTCGGTCCAGTCGACCAAGGGCGCCACCTTGAGGATGGGGCGCCGCTCGGGGCCGTGGGGGATGATCTCGAAGCGGCCGGTGGCGGCGCGGGCCTTCGACTGGTCGGCGCGCAGGCCCGTCAGCCAGACGTCGAGGGTCCCGAGCACGCGCTCGTTGGGCTCGACCTTGCGCAGGTGGCAGCAGAACTCCTGCTTTTCTTTGCTGTCGAAGAAGAGGAACTCGCCGTGCTCGCGCAACATGGCCTTAAGCTTTTCCGGATCGGGCTGGATCTTCTCGATTTTCAGGGAATATTTTTTCTCGAGGGCGTCGAAGAGCTGGTAGGTCTCGGGGAAGAGGCGCAGGGTGTCGATGGTGAAGACCCGCGGCTTGAGGCCGGCCTTCACCGCCAGGTCGACCATCACGACGCCGGTCAACTGCCCGCTGGTGCCGATAGCGGCGCGGTCGCCGAAGCGGCGGAAGAGCTCGCCGATCAGGGCCTGGGGGTCCTGGATCGGTTCGAGGGATTGGATCAGGGCTTCGTTGATCGCTTCTTTCGCCATAAGGGACGCCTATGACCTCGCTGTCCTCCTCCGACCCGCCCGGCAGCGCGAAAAAACCCTTCCCGGGCATTCTCCGCCTCGAACCTATTTCGAGCGCTCGAAGGAGATAATCCCACGCTCCGCCAGCAAAGCCAAGACTCGCCGCGTGCTCTCTTCCAGAGTCTCCTGGCCGGTCTTAAGAACCAGCTCCGGCTTGTCGGGCGACTCGTAGGGGGCCGAGATGCCGGTGAACTCGGGGATCTCGCCGGCGCGCGCCTTCTTGTAGAGACCCTTGGGGTCGCGCTGCTCGCAGACCTCGAGGCCGGCGTCGCAGAAGATCTCGAAGAACTGACCGGCGGGGACGAGCTTTCGGGCCAAGTCGCGGTCGGCCTTGTAGGGGGAGATGAAGGCGGTCAGGGTGACCACATTGGCCTCGCAGAACAGCTTGGCCACCTCGCCGATGCGGCGGATGTTCTCTTTGCGGTCCTCCGGGGAAAAGCCCAAGTTGGCATTGAGGCCATGGCGGATGTTGTCGCCGTCCAGGACGTAGGCGTTGATGCCGTTTTCGATCAGGGCCAGCTCGACCTCGCGGGCGACGGTGGATTTTCCCGAGGCGGAAAGGCCCGTCAGCCAAACGACCGCCCCCTTCTGCCCTAGGTGCTCCTCGCGGGCTTGGGGGGTCAATTTGCCGTGGTGCCAGACGATGTTTTGGCTCTTGGGTTGGGCCTGGGTCATTGGGACACGCTCCTCAAATAGGTGAATCGAACGAGGGCCCCTCTTTAATGGCCGCGCGCCTTTTCTGTCAATGCCGCAAATTTTCACCTCCCACTCTCATTTTAAGGAGCACGAAAGCTGGGGCTAAGAATAAACGGGTGGCCGGGCGGGGGTCCTATGGACTGCTTGGCGATTGGCAAAATCCGCAGCGCCGCTTGCGAGCAAGGCGGGGGTGCAGACCGGACAGGACCCGTTTATTCTTAGCCCCAGCTTTCGTGATTGATTATAGGTGCTAATTTTTTTGCGGACCGCCGAAGACCTGGGTGCAGAAGATGCTCTGCCCGTCGCTCGCGCAGCCGACGCCCAGAAAGGCGTAGTCCTTGGACAGAATATTTTTTCGGTGCGAGGAAGAATGCATCCAGTCGTCCATCATCTGGCCGGCGATCGCCTTGGGATCGACGAGGCCCTGGGAGCTGGTGATGGTGTGGAGGTTTTCGCCAACGCTGCGCCGGAGCTTGGGTTGGTATTTCTTGACGCGGTCGACGACGGATTTTTTCTCGGGGCTGAAGTGCGAGAGGTAGTTGCGCTTCAGCATGTCCTGGGAATGGTCGCGGGCGGCCTTAACCAAGATCTCCTCGCTTTCCAGGGGCGGGCGCTTTTTCTCGGCGCGGGCGCGGTTGCTCCCGTCGAAGATCAGGCCCTCGACCGCGCGCGAGAGCTCGGAGGGGCTGAGCTTGGGGCCCTTCTCTTTCTGCTGCAGGTGAAAGGGAATGGATTTAGGCGACTTCGCCTCGAGCCTGGGGAGCGGCGATAGACAAAAGGCCAGGGCTAAGCTAAGGAAAAACCGTCCGGCGACGCTTCTCATCATGATGCCTACGCCGATAGCACGGAATCGAATCTATGAAAATCGCTACTTGGAACGTCAACGGAATCCGCGCCGCCGCCCGCAAGGGCTTTCTGGACTGGCTCGAGGCCGAGCGCCCCGACGCGGTCTGCCTGCAGGAGACCAAGGCCCACCCCGACCAGCTCGAGCCGGAGCTGCGCAACCCCGCGGGCTACAAGACCTTCTGGTCCTCGGCGAAGAAGAAGGGATACAGCGGCGTCGCGCTGTTTTTACGGAGGGATGCCGTTGCGGTGAAGGAAGGACTGGAGGTTCCCGAATTCGACGACGAGGGACGAACCCTGACTGCGGAATTCGACGATTTCATCCTCATCACGGGCTACTTCCCCAACGGCCAGCCCGACTTGGGCCGCGTCCCCTACAAGCTGCGCTACAGCGACCGGATGTTGGAGCACGCCCTCGCCCTGCGCCGCGAGCTGAACAAGCCCGTCGTCATCTGCGGCGACGTCAACACCGCCCACCGCGAGATCGACCTCGCCCGCCCCAAGGAAAACGAGGGCAACACCGGCTTCCTGCCTGTCGAGCGCGCCTGGGTCGACAAGTTCCTCGCCAACGGTTTCGTGGACATCTTTCGCGAGCTCGAGCCGGGACCCAACCACTATACCTGGTGGTCTTACCGCTCCGGCGCGCGGCCGAGAAATATCGGTTGGAGAATCGACTATTTCTTCGTCACCCCCGAGCTGAAGCCCCGCGTCGCCAAGGTCTACCACCAGCCCCAGGTCCAGGGTTCGGACCACTGCCCCATCATCCTAGAACTTAAAGCCTAGCGAAGTCCCCAGGACGTGCGCCTGGGTCCAGTTTTTGCCCGTTGGGCTGTCCTTTTCGGCGGCACTGCGCAGCAGGTAGTAGAGGTCGAAGGTGATCGTGTCCCCGCGGAACCCGAAGCTGTTGCCGGCCGCAACGCGGTTCTGGTTGAAATCTCCCTTGCCCGGCTCGAGGAAGATCTCCTCGGAGAGAAAGGGCTTGAAGGACACCGGCGAGGTCTTGATCGGAAAGGCGATCCGGAAGCGCGCGCGATAGCGGAAGACGGTGTCGTCCGGGAAGAAACGGATCTCGAAGCGCTGCCGGTTGCTCAACTCGACGGCGCCGAATTGCTTGGAGAGCTCGAATTGCGGGAAAATCCGATTTTCATAGTCCTTTCCCACCTGTTTCTCGAAGCGGTAGAAAAACCCGCCTTTCAGACACTTGAGGATCTTGTAGTCGAAGCCCAGGGTAGTGTTGAAAAGCAGATAGTCCGAGACGTTGTTCTTGAAGCGATTTTCGGTGGCCCAGTGCAGGGTCCAAGGACTTTTGCCGAAGGCGTGGCTGATTTTCAATTCGGTCCAGAGCTGAAAGTCGTTCTCCTTGGCCCGGGCGGTCCCCGCCGCCGCGAGCAGGAAAAAAACCAGCAATATCCCCAATCCCCGTTTCATAAGCGCCTCCTTGCCAGGGTCCGTTTTCCGCCAAAAAATGGGGGATCGCCAAGTCTTTTTGCACAAGAATCGGTAAATTTATTGTGACATCGCGGGGGATGTCCTTTAATGATTTCCGCGTGAAAAAGTTTCTCAAGCAATCCTTCATGGCGGGGGTATTGACCCTGCTGCCCATCGCCGGGACCATCTGGCTGCTCAAGGCCCTGATCTTCACCGCCGAAGAATTTTCCCGCTCCTTCATCCCGGCTCGATGGCACCCCGAGCAGGTCCTGGGCCGCGACATCCCCGGCATCGGCCTGCTAATCGCCTTGATCCTGATCCTGCTCACCGGCACCTTCACCCGGTTTTACCTGGGGCGGAAACTCGTCGAGATGGGCGACCGCCTCTTCGACCGCATCCCCCTGGGCCGCGGCATCTATAAGGCCATCAAGCAATTCCTGAACACCGTCGCAGGCGAATCCGAAAAAAGCTTCCGCCGCGTCGTCCTGGTCGAGTTTCCCTCGCCGGGCAGCTTCGTGATCGGCTTCGTCACGGGCACCGCCTCCGGCGAGGTTCAGGACAAAACCGAAGAACGCGTCCTGAACGTCTTCGTCCCCACCACGCCCAATCCCACCACTGGCTTCTTTTTCATGATGCCGGAGCGCAAGCTGACCCCGCTCTCCATGCCGGTCGACGAGGCCTTCAAGCTGATCGTCAGCGGCGGCGTGGTGGTGAAGGAATCCCTAGAAAAATTGCCCCCGCAACCCTAGGCGGCCCCCTCCCGAACTCGCCTTCCGTAATAAATCGCCCTTTTTAAATGAAAATATATTTCATTTAATAAGTCGGTATATTTTTAAATTTTCTTTGACATATTTAAATATTATTTTTAATTTCGATATTAATTGAAAATTATTTTCTTTTAAGAGGTCCTATGAATTCCGAATGCCGCTCCAAAAATACCTTCGCCGTTTCCCTCTGCCGCAACGGCCACGCCACCCTGCATTTAGGCCGCAGCGCCGTCTTCCTGGACGCCGACGAGCTGCGCGCGCTGCTGGAGGCCGCAGGAAAGGCCCTGGCCGAATACGACAAGCACCTCGCCGCGGAGAGCCCCGCCTCGACCCTGGAAAATTTCTGGCCCCAAGTTTCCCACTAGTTTCACTCTGCCGCTCATCGAAAGGAACGATGCATGTCCACGCTTTGGATCACCCCCGAAACCCGCGAGCTCTATGACCAAACCCTCCGACGGGCCGCTTCGCGCCATTTCATCTTCGAATGGTCCAGCCAAGCGGAGGCGGAACGACACATCACCAACACCTTCTTCGCGGCCGCGCGAGTGACCGAAATCTCGGCCGGAAGCGCCGCGTCCCTTAATCTGGAGGAAGAACGCACCCTCGACCTCGCCGAGGCCCGGCTGGCGATCGCCGCGCTCAATCGAGCGGCGGACGGGGACCTCCTCATCGCGGCCGACGAGGGCCGAACCGCCTACCAGCGTCTCAACGACACCATTCAATCCATGCTGCCCGCCAGGCTCGCCGGCAGGAGCTATTGCGATTACCTGATGTGGCAGACCTCGGCGCGCGCCGACGGCTGGCGCCGCATCTCCGACGCCATGGTGGCCCGGGAAATTCGCGGGAGTTTCCGCGGAGAAGAGATCGAGAGCGTCGACCCGCGGCCGGGCCTCGACACCGTCGACGCGGTGTTCGCCGCCTTCCTGCTGAATTACCAAGTCGGAGGCAGCGACGAGGACATCACCTGGAACGACGCCATGTTCTCCGGCGGGTCCTCGGCGATCCGCGGATTGGCGGCCTTTTATAATAATTAAGCTTTCCCAAATCACACCCTCTCTAGAGGGGCCCTCCCAGCCGAGGGCCCCTTTTTTTAGCAACCCGGCCTGTAGGGGGCCGATATTATGAAAACTGTTTTCAAATACTAACGGAAGAGGCCGCGATGGGGGATGAATTTTCTTGGAATATCAATAACATAGGCGTTGCCGGCGTCGACCTGGCGAACGACCCGACGGCGATCTGGGGCCTGAAGCTCGATACGGGGGCGGGAGTCCGACTGGACTGGTTCTTCACGCAGGGCCAATGGGAGATCGGCGACGGGCAGGGTTTCCAAAGCCCGCTCGGGGTCGATTCCTTCGACACCCTGGCGCCCTTCGAATACACGCTGAGCGTCGGCCTCAACTACGACGACACCTTCATCGTCCGGCTGGGCCGCCACCACTACGAACGAACCGAGGTCGAGGGGCTGCTCAACCGCAACGGCTTCCAGGCCTCCGCCAACGCGGCCGACGTCGCGGCCCCGTTGGGCTGGCCCGGCGGCGAGCTGCTCGTCCAGATCGAGAAAGACGCCTGGGCCTTGCGCAACCTGATGTTCAACGTCGCCTATTATTACGGCGGCGACAGCTCCCATATGGGAATCCTGGAGGGCCTGGTGTCGCTGGCCTTCACGGAAGAGGAAAACGCCCCGACTCTGACTCTCTCCGGATTCGGGACGGTGCGCGCGGAGGCCCCGGGCGCCGAGTTTGACGTGGCCGCGGACGGCACCATCTACGGCCAGGGCGGCGTCGCGGTCTTCGACTACGACCTGTTTTCGGCCACCGCGGGCGTCGTGCACCGGCGGGGCGATTATGAGGAACCGCTCAATCCCACTGCGGTGGAAGAGCGATTCGCGGGTACCGTCGGCATCGGACTTGAGCCTTCGGATTTCGTGTTTCGCGGCGCCTACACCTTTTTGAGCAAGGCCTTCACCTCGGATCTCGACCTGGAACCGCCCACCGGCCTCAACGAGTCGCATTTCGAGCTGAGCGCCGGTTACCGGCCCTTGGATTGGATGCTGATTTCGATCGGCTATCGCGGCATTCGCGGCGACGGGGGAGACGCCGACCAGCTCTTCGTCGGCATTCAAAGCGCCTTGGCCGGCGAGATCCCCTTCTATCTCACCTCCCCTAAACCCGCCCAAGCCGTCGATTAAAACGAGACCTTCGGGGATATAGGAAGATCGTCATTCCGTCGCGCGGACCGGGGGGCCTCGCCGCGCCGGGGGATCAACTGTAGTCCTCGTTGAGCGCCTTGAGGAATTTCAGCAGCAACAAGAGATCTTCCTCGCGCAGGGCCATGCCCAAGAATTCCTTGGGCGGATTTCGCATCGACCCTTCGCGCGCCCGCGCCGAAAACTGGAAATAGTGCATCAGAACCGATTCGAAGGTGTCGAACTGGCCGTTGTGCATGTAGGGCGAAGAGTGGTCCAGGTCGCGCAGTCCGGGCGTCTTGAAGAGGCCGATGCTGAGCGGCAGGAGGTCTTGGACCGTGCAGGGGGCGTTCGGGTCCTCGAGCCGCCGGCAGAGCAGCTCGCGGAGCGCCGCCTGCGGCTTGGGAATATCCGAGTTGCCGAAGACGTTCCAGAGCCCCAGATCGGTATGGCCCGGCTTGTCGGCGGCCGGCACCGACAGGAAAATTCCCGTGCCGTTGGGATGCGCGGCCGTGGGCGACAGATAGGCCTCGGGATCGGCGCTGCGGGTCGCGTAATCGGGGATCGCGAGGGCCTCGAAGGCCCCCAGGCCGTGGATCTTGTCGAACTCCAGCTGCGTCACGCCGGTATTATGGAAGCTGAAGTCGGTGAAATTGGGCGCGGCGTGGCAGGCGATGCAGTTGCCGATGCCGCCGGCCAAGACCTTCTCGCTGCCGAGGGGGATGGCGTCAGGTTCGCGGAAAAAGATCCTCATACCCGCCAATTCTTCGGGACCGAAGGCGAAATCCTGCTGATGGAATTCGAATTGCTTCGAGAGCGGATCGACGAATTCAACCTCCTCGAGGTTATCCAGGGCCTGAATCAGACGCCGGCTGTAATCAAGGTCGGATTCGCCGTCATTAGGTTTACGAGGAAGATGGTTGATGGTGAGAAATTTGTCGTAGGGCGAGCCGTTGAATTCGCCTTTGGCGTTTTGCGAGAAGATCAGGTTGTTGACGTAGGCCGCCACCAGCTTGGCGACCGCATCGAAGACCTGTTGGTCGCTGGCTGCATCGACGTCGATGCGAAACGCCTCGGGCAGGCGAAAATCCGGCGGGATCGAGGGATCGGTCCCGGCCAGGAGCACCCGGTAGGGAATCGCCACGAATTGCTGGGCGATGGGATCTTGCCCCGCATCCTCGCGCACCACCTTGGCCAAATGCGCCGTCGCCTGGACCTGCTCGCCCGGCAACCAGCCGAAATTGCGACCGGTGAAGGTGGCCCGGACCAGGTCTTCCATCGAGACGAATTCTCCGTCGAAGTGGAGGAAGAGGTCTCCGGGACGCGGCAGTGCCGAATTGACCAAGGGCGGAGAATTGCGCGGCGCCGTCGTCTTGCCGTCTTCCCGCGCCGGAATGGGGCTGCGGCGGGCGAAATCGGCGTAGGTGCGCATGCCCCCTTCGGGGATTTTCAGCTGTTGGTCCACCATGTGACAGGCGGCGCAGTTCATCGACATCCCGGCGAAGGGCCCGGGAAATTCCCGGCCGACGGCCTCGGTGATCGCCATCACCGGATCTCCGGCCGGCAGGGGCGAATTCACCTGCGAGCCGTTGTGGGCGAAGAAAAATTGGGCGAAGCGCGTCTCTTGGAAGAGCCGCTCTCCGATCGCCACCTCGGCGGGGTCGGCCTCTTCCTCCTCGACCTCCGGGACCAAGGGTGTGGCGCAGGCGGCCGTGAGCAGCACCGAGAGCAGAAGGAGATATTTGAGGTTCCGCAGCTTCCAAATCATGGACGAGGCCTTTCCCTAAAGCATGAAAGTAACTTTCACCTGCTAGAAAAGTCTCTTCCGACTGTCAACAAGATTTCCCAGCTATTACTATTTTGCTTGACGGAACGGCGGCTTTTCGTTTTTAGAAAATAGTGAAAGTTATTTTCATATAAAGAGAGGATTCCATGACCCCGCCGAAGCAACCCGACAGCCGCCGTTTTCCCATATATCTGAGTTCCTTGCCCGTCCGCCATCCGCCCGGCTACCGCTCGCCTCTGACCGTGCGCCTGGAAAAGTCGCGGGAATCCTTGGCAGCCCCCCCTCCGGCGGAGGCCTCCGGCTGCGGGTCGGGCCGCCCCATCACCACCGAGGAATTTCTGCGCGAGATGTTGACCGGCGTCCCGCGCGGCGTCCGGCGCATGGCACAGGACGCCTACGAGCATCCCTTGGTCGTCGGCGGCACCGTCGGAGGCGTCCTCGCCCTCTCCTCCTGGCTGCCCAACCCCTACGCCCGGGCCTTTTCGCGCGGCCTGCTCTACCTGGGCGGGGCGGTCTCGACCTATTTCATCGGCAAAGGTGTCTACCGAGGCGTCGAGGCCTGGCAATGCAACGACCGCGCGGCCCTGCGCGAGGCCTCGACGGACTTCGGCGTGGGAACCGTCAGCCTGGGCTTGGCGCTGGCCGGCTACGGCATCGCGCAGCGCCTGGGCAGCACGCCGGAGAAGGCCCTGCGCTGGGGCGTCGTCGGCAACCTCCTGCACAGCTCGGACGAGATCGCCGCGGCCCTGGCATTGAGCCGGGGGGCCTCGAACATCCGCTGAGCCCTCGACGCGGGTTCGGCGGACTCGACCGTCGCGGAAAGGGCGGAAAACGCCTCGCGCGAAGGGGATTGAAGCCTCCCGCGCTATAGGGTAGACGATGCGCCATTCAGACCATGCCGCCCCTCAAAGTCTACATCCAAGTCTCCTTGGTCGCTATCGCCGGCCTCCTGCTGGGGGCCCTCCTATTCTGGCGCTTGACCAAGGCGATCCGGGCCCGACGCGCGGGGGCGATCGCCGGAAATCTTGCCGCTGTCACGGCCTTCGCCGCCGCGACCTTCGGCCTGTGCTACGCCCTGATCCCTTGCTTCAACTGGCCACTCGCCTCCTACTGCCGGGGCGACGCCGCGCAAAAATGGGTGGCGCTGACCTTCGACGACGGGCCCAACGAGCCCTACACTTCGCAGATCCTGGACATCCTCGCGCAAAAACAAGTGCCCGCCGCCTTCTTCACGGTCGGAGCGAGCGTCTCCCGTTCCCCCGAGGTCGTCGCGCGCATGCTGCGCGAGGGCCACACGGTCGGCAATCACACGCAGACCCACCGCGGCCTGATCACCCTCGGCCCCGACGAGATCCGGGAAGAGCTCGCCGGCTGGGAGCGGGCCATGGCCCCGATCGGCGCGCCGCAGCCCAAGCTGTTCCGCGCCCCCCACGGCTGGAAGTCGCCCTTTCTGGGAAAAGTCCTCGCGGAGACAGGCTACCGACTCGTCGGCTGGACCCGCGGGGTCTGGGACACCGACCGGACAGGCGCGGAGGTCTTGTTCCATCGCCTCACCGCGCGGCCGGAAAACGGGATGATCCTGCTTTTGCACGACGGCGTCGAGGGCGCGCCCGGAGCCGACCGCCGCGATCTGGTCGCCGTCCTGCCCAAGGTCATCGACCACTACCGAGCCCTGGGCTTTCGCTTCGTGAGGCTGCCGGAGATGATGCGAGGGACCGATCCATGAAATTCTTCCCTCCTCAGCGACCGTCCCTAGGGGCGACGGACGCCCCGCCCGGCGGCGAGAACGGTTCTCCCCAAAAAGCGCCTTTCCATATTGATTGACAAAGGAGCCGCTTTGTCATTTTCTCGGGAATGCGTTAAAAAGCCCCCTCCCGGCACCGGGATGACGGAAATTTCATGCTAAAAACCGCTTATCGATTGTCCGCCAACCTGTTCAACGCGCGTTTCCGGCCGAAGGCCCTGATCCATCCCCTCTTCGTCGTCTACCACATCACCAACCTTTGCAACCTGCGTTGTTTTTACTGCGAAGATTTCTCCGCCGACAAAAATCATCTCTACAAGCCCCACGAACTCGACACTCCACAGGTCAAGGAAGTGCTGCGGATCCTGCGAAAGAAATTCGACTACATCTACATCACCGGCGGCGAGCCCTACGTGCGCCAGGATCTCTCCGAACTTGTCGCCTATATGAAACAAATCGGCTTTCGACGCATAGGCATCAACACCAATGCCCTGACGCTCGACCAAAAGCCCGAGATCCTTCCGCACGTGCGAGATTTGGTGATCAGCATCGACTCAATGGACGCCCCAAAAAAGGACGAAATCATCGGCTGCAAAAAAGGCGGCGCCCAGAAAATATTCGACAATCTGCGATGGGCGGCGCGACTGCAAAAAAAATACGGTTACGAAGTCTCGATCAACTGCGTGGTGGCCCCACACACCCTAAACGACGCGCGGGAAGTTCTTCAGTTCGCGTTGCAAGAAGGCATCCGTTACTCCTGTATCCCGCAAAACGTCGACTACACCGTGCATCCCGACCTCAACTCTAGCGAAGACTACCGGGCCTTCATCCAAGAAATCTTGGAACTGAAAAGCCGCAATCCCCTCATCTCCGGTACGCGCTACTTTTTCCAAAACATCCTAAAGCTATCCCCCTTCGAATGTTATCCCAGCGTCGTAGCCCGGGTTAATGCCAATGGGGACGTCAGCTGGCCATGCCGCCCGCTCAAGACCATCGCCGGCAACCTGCTCGAGACCGGATCTTTCGACGCGACGGTGAAAGAAGGCATCCGTAAACACGGCATCCTCAACGCCTGCGGCAAGAACTGCCAGGTGCGCTGCTACATCGAGACCTCCCTTTTGGTGAAACACCCCCTCGCCCTGGTGCGCGAATTCTTCACGGGCCTTAAATCGGGCTCGCCCCTGGCCAACCCCGCCCTGCAAAAGCTGCCGGTCTCCGCCGGCTATGTGCCGGCGGAGAAGCACCTCGCCTAGGCTAATTGAGCTGCACGCTGACCAGCTTGCTGACGCCCGGCTGCTCCATGGTGATGCCATAGAGCGTGTCGGCCATCTCCATGGTGCGCTTGTTGTGGGTGATTAGGATGAACTGCGACTTGTCGACGAGCGACCGCACCATGTCGTTGAAGCGGTCGATGTTGGCGTCGTCGAGCGGCGCGTCGACCTCGTCCAAGAGGCAGAAGGGCGAGGGCTTGATGATGAAGATCGCGAAGACCAGACTGACCGCGGTGAGGGCCTTCTCGCCGCCCGAGAGCAGAGAGACGCTCTGCAGCTTCTTGCCCGGCGGCTGGGCGACGATTTCGACGCCGCTCTCGAGGATGTTCTCGGGATCGGTGAGCAGCAGCTCGGCGCGGCCGCCCTTGAAGAGCTTGGGAAAGACCTCCTGGAAAAGCTTGTTGACCGTCTCGAAGGTCTCCTCGAAGCGCTTTTTGGTGGTGCGGTTGATCTTCTGCAGGGCACGCTGGAGGGCGTCGAGCGACTGAACCAGGTCTTGGTATTGCTTGTCGAGGTGCTCATGGCGTTGCTTGAGCTCTTCGTACTCCTCGATGGCTCCCAGGTTGACGGGGCCGATCTTCTCGAGCTTCTCGCGCATCTCCCGCACCTGAGCGGCCTGGGCCTCGCGGTCGATGGGGCGCTCGGCGTAGGTCGGCGCCACCGAGGCGAGGTCGACGTGGTAGCGCTCGAGGATCTGCTGCAGAAGCACCTGGACCCGGGTGCGGCCCTCGCTCAAGTTGACGATGCTTTGGTGGAGCTCTTGCCGGACGGTCTCGAGCTGCGCTCGGCTCTGCCGCAGCGTGACCTCGGCGGTCCCCACCGAATCCTTGAGGGCCTGGATGCGGTCCCGCAAGGCCGTGGCCTGCCCTTCCCGCTCTTGAATCTCGACGACCAGCTGGGCGAGCCTCTCGCGGCTTTCCTCGATCTCGCGCTTGAGCTGGAGGGTCTGCTGGTTGGCCGCGCTGATCGAGACGTGCCGCTCGTCGAGCAGGCGGTGCAGCTCGCCGCGGTCTTCGACCATGCGCTGCAGGTCGCGCTCGAGGGAACTCTTCTTTTCGGCGACGATGGTCAGCTTGGACTTCTGCTCGAAGGAACGGTGGCGCAGGTCGTCGAGCCGGTGGCGCAGGTCCAACTGGCGCTGCTTGGCGGCCTCGCCGCGCGTCTGCAGCTCGAGCTTTCGCTCCTCGATGCCCAGCACCTCGGCCTCGAGATTTTGGATCTCTTGGACCAGGTCGGACTCTTCCTGCATGGCGGCAGAGATCTCGAGCGAGAGCTTGTCGCGCCGCTCGGTCAGGCGGCGGATCTCGGTCTGCAGGTGGTTTAGATCCTGCTCTTGATGGACGATCTTGAGCTCCTCGCTGTGGGAGTCGCGCTTCAGCGCCTCCAGGCTTTGCTCGAGCATCTGGATGCGCGAGACGCAGCGCTCGACCTGCGAGGCCTGCTCGCGGACCTGGGCCTCCAGCTCGTGCACCTGCTGGCGCAGTTCTTTGATCTCGCGCTTCTTCTCGAGGATGGCCTGGGCACCGCTCTCCCGCGAGCCGCCCGAGACGACGCCGGAGGGGTCGACCACCTCGCCGTCGAGGGTGACCAGGGTCTTGCGATGGCCGTTGCCGTTCCACAGCTCGAGGGCACGATTGAGGTTTTGCACCAGATACACATCGCCGAACAGGAACTGGCCGACGCGGTCGTAGTCGCCCTTGACGCGGACGAACTGCTTCAGCGGGCCCAGCACGCCCTGCTCCTCGCCGTAGGGGAAATGCCCCTCGTCGCCCTCGTCGCGCAGCTCGACCGGGATGCAGCTCAGCCTCCCCATCGATTGCGTCTTGAGGTACTGCAGGGCCTCGACCCCGGCTTCCTGGCTCTTGACGACCACGTACTGCAGCTTCTCGCCCAACACCGCGCCGACCGCCATCTCGTAGGAGGACTCGGTCTCGACGATGTCGGCGACCGTCCCGTAGATCGAGCTGGTCGGGTCGAGCTGGCTGCGCTTGAGCATGACGTTGCGGACGCCGTCTTTATAGCCTTCGAAATTTCTTTCCAGCTCCTCCAGGGAGGTCAGGCGCGAACGCTTCAACGATAGCTTGTCCTTGAGTTCGGCGAGGCGGGCCTCCGCCGTTTTTTGCTCTTCGCGCTGCTTGAGGATGGTGCCGAAGATGCTATCGCTTTGCTTCACCAGGTCGAGCTTGAACTGCTTCACCTCGCCCAACTGCTCCTGCAAGGCGCGCAGTTGGGACTGTTGCCCGGAGAGCAACCGGTCGATCTCGTCGATCTCGGCTTGGTCCTTGCCGATGCGGCCGACCAAGTCGACCTTGCGGCGGCCGAGGCCCTCCTTGCGGCTGTTGCGCTCGGAAAGCCGCTGGAGCAACTCGATCGTCTCGTGGCCCAGCTGCTCGACCTGCAGGGCGGTTTCTTTCTCTTCGGCGATGCCGGCGAGCAGCGAGGTCTCGAGCTGGTTGAAGTTTTCCTGCGCGGTGGCGAGCTCGAGGTCGATGCCGACCTGGTTCTCGTTGGACGCGGCGATCGCCGCGTCCAGCGCCGTCACCCGGCCCTTGACCGTCTCGATCTCCTTGGCAGCGGCCTCGTTTTGCTTGCCAAGCGACTCGATCTCGCGGCCCTTGTAATCGACGCCGGCCTGATGGAGCTGAACGGAATTGTTTTTCTCATAGAGCACCTCCTGCAAACTCATGAGCTGCCGCTCCTGCTCGACCAGCTCGAGGCGGTCGGCCTCGAGCTGCGCCTCGAGCTGCGCCACTTGCGCGGCCAGAGCGGCCTCGTTTTCTTCGGAATTTTTCAGCCCGCGCTCGAGCTCGCCCAGGCTGCCGGCGCAGGCCAGGTATTCGTGGCTGCACAGGTGCAGCTCGAGGTCGCGCAGCTCGGTCTCGATCTCTTTGTAGCGCTCGGCCTTGCGGGCCTGGCGGTCGATGGAATTGATCTGCCGCTTGAGCTCGGCCAGTATGTCGGCCAAGCGCAGGAGGTTTCCTTTCGTCGCCTCGATCTTGCGCAGCGCGGCCTCTTTGCGGCTCTTGAACTTGCTGATGCCGGCGGCCTCCTCGATGATCATGCGCCGGTCCTCGGGCTTGGAGGTGATGATCTGCCCGATCTTGCCCTGCTCGATGATCGAGTAGGCCTTGGTGCCCACGCCGCTGCCGAGAAAGACGTCGTAGATGTCGCGCAGCCGGCAGGGCGTCTTGTTGATCTGGTACTCGCTCTCCCCCGAGCGGAACAGGCGCCGCGTCACCGCGATCTCGGAATAGTTGGCGTAAGCGGCCGGCGCGCGGCCGTCCTCGTTGCCCATCACCATGGTCACTTCGGCGAAGTTGGTCGGCGGGCGGGTCTGGCTGCCGGCGAAGATGACGTCTTCCATGGCCTTGCCGCGGAGGTGCTTGGCGCTCATTTCGCCCATGACCCAGCGGATGGCGTCGACGATGTTGGACTTGCCGCAGCCGTTGGGGCCGACGATCGAGGTAATGCCCTGCTGGAAGTCGATGACGGTTCGGTCGGGAAAGGATTTAAAGCCTTGGATTTCGAGTCGCTTGATCTTCAAACGGAAACTCCGCGCACACTAAGCCATAAACTATTGAATTAAGAGCTATTTTTGACCTGGAAGGAGGCCCTCTCGCGGGGCCTGGAATTGCCCTAGGGTTAGCATGGGGCCGGGGGGCTGTAAATAGCAAAAACACCCATTAGTAGCGTCAAGTTCCTGACGGAATACAGCATCTTGGGTTTTTTCGATGCTGTGAGGCCGCGTCCTTAAGGAATCTGCTCGATGAATTGATTGTCCAGGGCGTTGACGATGGTCAGGGTGCCCACGCCGGGGGAGGCGTAGTAGACCTTGGTGGCGTTGCCGTTCGCGTCTTGCAGGTAGTCCAGGCCCTCGCCGCTGACGGCGCCGACCAGGGTGATGCCGGGCACCACCGTCGCCAGGTCCGCGGAGACGTCGAGCTCGAGGAGGTCGCCGGTGGAAAGCGTGAAGAAAGCCGCCAGCCTCCCGTCGCTCAAGGGCGCCGCTTTCACGAAGTTGATCGTGCCGGGGACGAAGTTGGGGTCGGGGATGGGCTGATCGGGGGCGTTGGGATTCAAGGCGAAGATCTGCGTCGATGCGGCGAGATTCGCCAAATCCAAGTCGAAGACCCGGGCTTGGTTGACCTGCGAGCCGCTCACGAAGAGCAGGGTCCCCGCGCCGTTGCTGGCCAGCGCCGCGTCGCGGGTGAGGATGCCGACGTCGACGGTCTGCGCGCCCGAGGCCAGATCGGAGGCGTCGATGAGGGACACCGCCGTGTTGGCCGCGTTGCTCACCGCCAGCAGCCCGGAGTCGGGATCGAAGTTCATCCTACCCGGAATACCGCCGACCGCGACCGGGGAATCGGCGACCTCCGCCCCGGTATTCACGTTATAGACGTGCACCTGGCCCGTCGTGGCGTTCGAGACGAAGAGCAGACCCACGGCCGCGTCGACGGCCAGGCCGACCAGGGCATCGGTGTTGGCGCCCGCCACCGCGATGGGCGAGAAGGCGGCCGCGCGAATCAGGTTGACGTCGTCGAAGTCCAGGACGGTGATCTGGTTGGTGGCCGTGGCCCCCCCGCCGGTCACGAAGAGCCGCGACACGCCGCCGGACAGCGAGACCGCGACACCATTGGAGGGAAAGCCCGGCAAGAGCTGAGGGGCCTCGTCGTTGAGCAGGGACTCGTCGTCCTTCCCGAACAGGATCACCCGGTCGGTGTTGGCATCGACGAGGTTGAGCCCGTTGTCCTGGTTGTCGATGACGAAGACCCGGCCTAAATCGGAGTCGATCGTCACGATGGCCGGGAAGATCAGGTTGTCCTCCTCGTTGTTGCCGGTGCAGGCCGAAGCCGCGGCCGCGAGGACCAGGGCCAGGAGAGCGATGCGGAATCTGCGAAAGCTTCGGAACATGGGAACCCTTCCTGATCAAATGCCTCCGGTGAATCCGGGGCTGAACTCGCCGCTGAAATCGTTGTCGTCGTCTTCTTTCTCGTCTTCCTCGTCGTCCGGCTCGATGTCGGGGAAGGCGAAGACGACTTGAAGCGCGTCCGCGTCGATCACGGTGATGTTGTTGCTGTCGAAATTGCCGACGTAGAGAAAGTTGCCTCCGCCGACGTTGGCGATCGCCATGGGGAAGGGCTGGTCGCCCGGATCGGAGTTGACCGGCAGGTTGTTGTCGACCGCGATGCGGGTGATCTCGGCCTGCAAATTGAGGTCGATGACCGAGACGGTGTCGTCTCCGGTGTTGCTGACGTAGGCGCGGGCGTTGGGCTCGTCGATGATCACCTCGCCCGGGTCGTTGCCGATGGGAATGGCGGCCACCTGCAGCGAGCCGGTGGTGATCTCTTGCGGCGGGCCGGAGACCGGCGTCAATCCGGCGTCGGTCAGGATGCGCAGGTTGGCGGGCGCGCCGTCGACCACGTAGACGAAATTGGAGTCGCGGGCCGCGCCGCGGGTCGAGTTGGTGCCAACCACGATGTAATCGACCGGCTCGGTGCCCAGGTCGGTGACGCCGGCGACGGTCGGCGGCGTCATTTCGTTCACGTTGAGGATCAACATGTTGTCGGTTCGATTGGTGACGAAGAGGTTGTTGCCGGAAGGGCTGAGCGCCAGCTCGCGGGTGTCGTCGGCGAAGATCTCGCGGCCGGCGGCGGTGGTGACGCTCAGGTCGACCTTGCTGAATCCCAGCATGTTGTTGACGTCGTAGCGCAGGGCCTCTCTGGAGGCGGTCACATAGAGCGAATCCACGCCGTCGAAGAAACCGCCGAAGGGGTCCTCGCCGGAGTCGAAGAAATCGACCTGCAGGAAGGTCGGCGAGGCCTCGTTGATGTGAATGCGCAGAACCTGGTCGATCAGGTCGGCCTCGGCGGCGCTCTGCCGGTTGGGCAGGTAGACGAAGCCGCGGGCCTCGTCGAGCAGGATGTTGCCGGAGAAATTGGGGATCGAGATCACCGCCAGGGGCGTGGGATTCGCCGGATTGGAGATGTCGAGGATCACGAAGGAGGCGTCCTCCCACAGCACCAGGTTGTTGGAATTGACCACGTAGAGCCGCTGGGCCGCGTTGCTGGCCACCATGGCGATGGGGTTGGCCAGCACCAAGGGATTCAAGGTCAAGGGAATGGGTATGAAGATGGAGTTTTCGCCGCAGGCGCCGAGGAAAAGGAGCGAGGCCGCGAGGAAGATTTTTTTCAAAGAACGCATCACTTCGTTTCCTTTTCTTTCAGGGCCGCGTGGGCCGCCGCCAGGCGGGCGACGGGGACTCGGTAGGGGGAACAGCTGACGTAGTCGAGATGGATGCGGTGGCAGAACTCCACCGAGCGCGGGTCGCCGCCGTGCTCGCCGCAGATCCCGACCTTGAGGTCGGGCTTGGTCTTGCGGCCAAGCTCCACGGCGTACTTGACCAGGGTGCCGACGCCTTCGACGTCGAGGGTGACGAAGGGGTCCTCGGGGAGGATCTTCTTCTCGAGGTAGGCCGGCAAGAATTTGCCCGCGTCGTCGCGGGAGAGGCCGAAGGTCGTCTGCGTCAGGTCGTTGGTGCCGAAGGAGAAAAAATCCGCCTCGCGCGCCACTTGGTCGGCGGTCAGGGCAGCGCGGGGCAGCTCGATCATGGTGCCGATCAGGTAGGTCAGCTGGACGCCCTTCTCTTTCAAGACCCTCTCGCAGGTCTCGGCGGTCACCCTGCGCATGTAGGCCAGCTCGTTCACGTGCCCGACCAGCGGGATCATGATCTCGGGGATGATCTTGAATCCCTCGTCCTTGGCCAGCTCGCAGGCGGTCTCCATGATGGCGCGGACCTGCATTTCGTAGATCTCGGGATACGAAATCCCGAGGCGGCAGCCGCGGTGGCCGAGCATGGGGTTGAACTCGTGCAGGGCCTCGAGCTTCTTCTTGATGCGCTCGAAGGGCAACCCGATCTTCTCGGAGACCTGCTGGATCTCCTCGTCGGTGTGCGGGAGGAACTCGTGCAGCGGCGGATCGAGCAGGCGGATCGTCACCGGCAGGTCCTTCATCTCGCGAAAGATGCCCTTGAAGTCGCCCTTCTGCATCGGCAGGATCTTGGCCAGGGCCTTCTCGCGGCCCTTGCGGTCGTCGGCCAGGATCATCTCGCGGACCGCGTCGATGCGCTCGCCCTCGAAGAACATGTGCTCGGTGCGGCACAGCCCGATGCCCTCGGCGCCGAAGCGCCGCGCCACCTTGGCGTCATGCGGGGTGTCGGCGTTGGTGCGGACCTTCAGCTTGCGGAACTCGTCGACCCAGCTCATGAAGGCGCCGAAGTCGCCGGAGAGCTCGGGCTCGATGGTGGGGACCTTGCCCAGAATCACCTCGCCGGTCGAGCCGTTGAGCGTGAGCCAGTCGCCCTGTTGGATGACGTGCTCGCCGACGCTCATGCGCCGCTCTTTGTAGCTGATCGCCAGGTCGCCGCAGCCGGTGACGCAGCATTTGCCCATGCCGCGGGCCACCACCGCCGCGTGCGAGGTCATACCACCGCGCGCGGTGAGGATGCCCTCGGCGACGTGCATGCCGTGGATGTCTTCGGGCGAGGTCTCGAGCCGAACCAAGATCACCTTCTCGCCCTTTTCGCTTTGGTGCTGGGCCTCCTCGGCCGAGAACACCACCTTGCCGGTCGCCGCGCCGGGCGAGGCCGGAAGGCCCTTGGCGATGACGAGCTGCTTGGCCTTGGGATCCAGCGCGGGGTGCAGAAGCTGGTCGAGCTGCGAGGGATTGACGCGCAGGACGGCGGTTTTGCGGTCGATCAGGCCCTCGGCGAGCATGTCGGCCGCGATCTTGACGGCGGCCTGGGCGGTGCGCTTGCCGGTGCGGGTCTGCAGCATCCAGACCTTGCCCTTCTCGATGGTGAACTCGATGTCCTGCATGTCGCGGTAGTGCTTCTCGAGCTTCTGGTAGATGTCGACCAAGTCGCGGTAGCAGGCGGGCATCACCTCCTCGAGGGAGGGCAGCGCGGAGTTGTCGTGCTTCTTGCCGACGACGTTGATCGGCTGCGGGGTGCGGATCCCGGCAACGACGTCCTCGCCCTGGGCGTTGACCAGAAATTCGCCGAAGAAGCGCTTCTCGCCCGTCGAAGGATCGCGGGTAAAGGCCACGCCGGTCGCGCAGTCGTTGCCCATGTTGCCGAAGACCATGGCCTGCACGTTGACGGCGGTGCCCCACTCTTCGGGGATGCCGTTGATGCGGCGGTATTCGATGGCGCGCTTGTTCATCCAAGAGCTGAACACCGCGCCGACCGCGCCCCAGAGCTGGTCCTTGGGATCCTCGGGAAAGGGCTTGCCGGTCATCTGGAGAACGTGTCTCTTAAAGACGGCGACCAATTCTTTCCAGTCCTGCGCGCTGAGCTCGGTGTCGAGGCGGACCTTCTTGTGTTCCTTGCGCTCCTCGATCTGATGCTCGAAGAACTCGCGGTCGACGTCGAGGACGACGTCGGAGTACATCTGGATGAAGCGCCGGTATGAGTCGTAGCCGAAGCGCTCGTCGCCGGAGCGGGCGATGATGCCCTTCACCGTCTCGTCGTTCAGCCCCAGGTTGAGGATGGTGTCCATCATGCCGGGCATGCTGGCCCGCGCGCCGGAGCGCACCGACAGAAGCAGGGGCTGCTTGGCGTCGCCGAATTTGGCGCCCATGATGGCCTCGACTTGGGCCAGGGCCTGCTTCACCTCTTCCTCGAGGCCCTCGGGGTACTTCTTGTCGTTTTGGTAGAAGGCCGTGCAGACCTCGGTGGTGATGGTGAAACCGGGCGGCACCGGAAGGCCGAGCAGGTTCATCTCGGCCAGGTTGGCGCCCTTGCCTCCGAGGAGGTTCTTCATGTCGCTCTTGCCGTCGGCCTTGCCGTTTCCGAAAAAATAGACCCAGGGTCTTGGCATAGGGGGAATACCTCTACAGCTTCAGATGATCCTTCAAATAATCCTCGAGCCGGTCGATCGCGATCCGTTCCTGCTTGGTCGTGTCGCGGTCGCGCACCGTCACCTGCTTGTCCTCTTCCGACTGGAAGTCGTAGGTCACCGCCAGCGGGGTGCCGATCTCGTCGTGGCGGCGGTAGCGCTTTCCGATGCTGCCGACGTCGTCGTAGTCGGTGACGTAGCGCTTGCGCAGGGACTTCTCCAGCGCCATCGCGGGCTCGGCCAGCTTGCGCGAGAGCGGGAAGACCGCCACCTTGTAGGGCGCGACCGCCGGCGAGAAGCGCATCACGACGCGCTCTTCCCCCTCGACCACGTCCTCGGCGTAGGCGTCGGCCAAGACGGTGAGCAGGGTACGATCGACGCCCAGCGAGGTCTCGACCACGGCCGGGACGTACTTCTCCTTGGTGGTCTCGTCGAAGTAGCTTAAGTCCTTGCCGCTCGTCTTGATGTGCTGGCTCAGGTCGTAGTTGCTGCGGTTGGCGATGCCCTCGAGCTCGGACCAGCCGAAGGGAAACTCGTACTCGACGTCGACGCAGCCCTTCGCGTAGTGGGCGAGCTCGTCCTGGCTGTGGATGCGCTGCCTAAGCTTGTCGGGCTTGATCCCGAGATCCTTGAACCACTGGAAGCGCTCGGCGACCCAGTACTCGTACCACTTCTGCATCTCGGCCTCTTCGGGCTTGACGAAGAATTCCATCTCCATCTGCTCGAACTCGCGGGAGCGGAAGATGAAGTTGCGCGGCGTGATCTCGTTGCGGAAACTTTTGCCGATCTGCGCGATGCCGAAGGGGATCTTCTGCCGCGAGACGATCTGGACGTTTTTGAATTGGGTAAAGATCGACTGGCAGGTCTCGGGCCTTAAGTAGGCGCGGGCCGAGTCGTCGCGCAGCGCCCCGACGAAGGTCTCGAACATCAGGTTGAACTGCCGCACCTCGGTCAACTCGCCGGGGCCCCTCTTGTCGCCCGCGCAGGCCTGCACGGTGAGGGAGGGCTTTTGCGGGCATTGGATGGCCTCGATGTGGTCGGCGCGGAAGCGCCCCTTGCAGGTCTTGCAGTCGACCATGGGGTCGGAAAAGCTGGCCACGTGGCCGCTGGCCACCCAGGTCTGGGGGTGGCAGATGATCGAGGTGTCGACCCCGACCACGTCGTCGCGCAGGCGGACCATGCGTTGCCACCAGAAGCTCTTGATGTTGTTTCGTAATTCGACTCCGACCGGGCCGTAATCCCAGAATCCGTTGATACCACCGTAGATCTCGCTGGATTGGAAGATGAAACCGCGTCGTTTGGCGAGAGAAACTAATTTTTCCATGGGTATTGGGCGCTTTCTTTGGCTCGCGACGGACTATCCCCGGCCCCCACCGCTGTCAAGACAAAAGCTTTAAGTTTCCCGCACGGTTAGCCGCTAGTTTTCGATTGCAATTTCATCGGCCTTCCCTTTAAAAACCCCTATGCGAAAAATCCTTTCCGCGGCCCTCCCCCTCCTTCTTTGCCTCTGCCTGCTCCCCGCCTGCGGGAAGGGTCGCAAGAAAGACATCCCCGGACCCAATGACAAGGTTTTTACGGTCGGCGTCGCCGAAGTGGTCTCCCGCGACATCCCCGACGGCATCGAAATTCCGGGAACCTTCACCGCCTCGCAGCGCCTGGTGGTCAAAAGCGACTTCACCGGCAGGGTCCAGGCCCTCTCCGTCATTGAGGGGCAACAGGTCGCGGTCAACGACGCCCTGATGAAGATCGACGACGAGAAGCTGCCCTACGTCTTGGAGCGGCAGCGCGCCGAGCTCAGGGAAGCCGAAGCCCAGCTCGAATTCGACTCCAAGGCCACCGGCATCGCGGCTGACGAAGAAGGTCTCGAGGACACGGGCGAGGCCCAACAGCTGGAAGACGCGCTCGCGGGCGCCGGCGGCGAGGAAGCTCCGGCCGACCAAAATGCCGAAGCCACTCCCGAGGCCCTAGCGACGCCCGAGGCCACCGAAAACACCCCATTCCCGATCCGCCGCCCCTTCGGGGTGCGCCGCAACGCCAGGCGCGGCATAGGATCGCCCCGGACTCCAGCCGTTGCGGCTCAAAGTCCGGAATTACAAGAGAGCCGCCAAACCCTCAATCAAGCCAAGGTCGACCGCATCAAGGCCGAGATCGTCCTCTCCGAGCGGCAGCTGGCCGGCAGCACCCTGCTCGCCACCGTCGAGGGCTTCGTCTCGAAGGTCCACGTCGCCGAGGGCTCGATGGTCAAGGTCGACGAACCCTTAGTCGACATCGTCCGCGTCGATCCCATCGAGCTGACCCTCCATATCCCCAAGGATGACATCGCCAGGATCGAAAAAAACATGCAGGTCAAGGTCACGGTCAACGACCTGAAGCAGGAGAGCTTCGACGGCGAGATCTCCTTCATCGGCGCCGAGCTGGATCCGCAGAAGAAGACCCTCGAAATGCGGGTGCGCCTCTCCAATCCGGGCATGCGCGTCAAGGCGGGCATGGAGGGCGTGGCGCACTTGGCCATCGCCAACAAGACCCATCCCGCCCTGATGGTCCCGCCCGCGGCGATTCGCGGCGAGGGCGACAAAAAATTCGTCTACGTCGTGCGCGGCCAGGTCGCCGAAAAACGCGAGATCGTCACCGGCAGCGGCTTCGAGGGCCTCGTCGAGGTGACCAAGGGCCTGAAGGCCGGGGAACGCGTCGTCACCCGCGGACTGGACTCTCTTAAGGAAGACGAAGAGTTCGTGAAGGTTACGTCTTAGCCAATCTTCCCCGCTCCGGCTTCCGTCCAACCTGTTTGGAATCTTCTCAATTTGTTTAAGGATTTACTCGCGGCAGAATTCTTCGAGGGGGATACGCACGGTGTCTTCCATGTCGTCCTTGGACTTTTCGTGCAGGAGGGATTCGGAAATCAAGACCACCTTGCCGAGGACGTTCCCGTTGTGGGGATTGAAAGCCAAATCAAGGCCGCGGGTATCGTAGCTTTTTCCGTTGATGAAGAGCTGGTATTTTTTTGGATCCATGCGTACCCCGAACTTCGGTTTAAGTAGCACAGAGTTGCGATTTTTGACAAGACATGCCGCGTTAAAAACTATATCATTTCCAAATAGATCCAGCATCGGAGCTAAAATGTACAAAAATATACTCGTATGTCTCGATGGCGGCTCCGCCGACAATTCCGTGATCAATGCCGCCCTTTATTTAGCACAGAAATTAAAGGCCAAGCTGCACGGCCTCACGGTCCAGGACATCCTCACTCTCGAGGGCCCCCTGATGTACGACATCTCCGGGGCCATGGCCTTCATCCCGCAATTGAATCTTCTGGAAGAGACCCGAAAAGTGATGGAGGAACGCTCCAAGAACATCCTGACCGGCTTCGTCAAGGCCTGCGAGGACGCGGGCATCGCCCATCACGAGAGCATCGCGGAGGGCATCGTCCACAAGGTGATCCTGGAAAAAACCCAGCTGCACGACCTGACCATCCTCGGGCGCCGCGGGCTGAACTACGAATTGGACAAGGAACTGTTGGGCTCCACCACCGACCGCGTCGTCAGCAAGGCCAAGACGCCGGTCCTCGTGGTGACGCACAGCTTCGAGGCCTTCAAGAACCCGCTGCTCGCCTACGACGGCTCTTCCCAGGCGCGCGAGGCCCTGGCCACCGCGGCCAAGCTCTGCAGCGACCTGCAGCTTCCCTTGACCGTCCTGCACGTCGGCAAGGACAAGAAGGATTCGGAGGCCGTGCTGCGCGAGGCCAAGGAATACCTCGACGCCTACACCATCGTCGCGAAATACGAGCACGCCGAGGGCAACCCCCACCAGGAGGTCCCGCAGTACGTGAAGCTGCACAACCACGACGTCCTGATGATGGGCGCGCGCGGCCACGGCCGCCTGATGGAGTTCATCCTGGGCTCCACCACCGAGTACGCGCTGTGGAGCGGCAATTGCCACGTCCTCGTCGACCAATGAACGCGCTGCTTTTCCGCCTGATCCTAACGCTGTCCTTGCTGGGCCTCGCCGCCGGCGAGGCGCGGGCCTTGGACTACCGCAGCCTCGAGGAAGGGCTCGACTATTCGATCTTACAGGCCGACGGCGCCAAGCTGCACCTGCTCAAGATCGACCTGAAGCGCTACCAGGTGAAGGTGCTCGACGCCCGCGACTGGAAGAGTCCGGCCCTGCCCGTCAAGACTTTCGCCGAAAAAGCCAAGGCCCTGGCCACGATCAACGCCAATTTCTTCGATACGGAGGAGCGCCCCTTGGGCTTGGTGTTGCAAGAGGGCAAGCTGAAGAATCCGCCAAAAAAGATCTCGTGGTGGGCCTCGCTGCTGCTGAAGGGCGATCGCGCCAGCATCCAGAAGTCCTTCGACAAGGAACAAATCTTGAGCTGGGACAGCGGCGTCCAGGCGGGCCCGCGCCTCGTGGTGGCGGGCAAGACACCCAAGCTGAAGGAAGAAATTTCGCCCAAATCGGCCGTCGGCATCGACCGCCAAGGCCGACTGGTCTTCATCGTCTCGGAGGGCAGCGTCGAGATCAACCGCCTGGCCGCCCTGCTCGCCAAAAAAGAGAAGGACGGGGGCGCCGGCCTGCAGAACGCCCTGAATCTCGACGGCGGCTCCTCCACCCAATTCTTCGCGAAGGCGGGCGGCTTAACGCTTTCGATCCCCGGCATCGCGCGGGTGCCGATCGCGCTCGGCTTGTTTCGCAAATAGCTTCACATTCATTTTTCTAGGGTTGTGTGTAACGAATCGCCAGGCCGCGGCAGTAGGCGTCCTTGCGATAGAAGGTGAGGCCGTTCCGCGCCATCCCGCCGGACTCGCAACCCAAGAGCAAGATGGCCTCGGCCTGGGCCTTGGCGCCCTCGCGGCGCAGCTGGAGGCGCGCCTCGAGCAGGTCTTTCTTGCCGGCGCCGAGCGGGGTCAAGACCTCGTAGGGCCGGGGGGGCGTCGCCTCGAGCAAGGGCGGGAGATTTTCGTCGGGATTGGGAAGGACCGCCGAGGCCGCGACGGCCACGGAACCCTGGACCAGGATCCCCAGGAAGAAAAGCAGCGCGGGAAGGATCTTTGCGGGACGCATCCCGCGGTGTATAGTCGAAAGTCGCGGCACTGGCTAGACCAAACGAGGTGGCTGATGACCGAGCTCTTAAAGAAGAAATGCGTCCCCTGCGAGGGCGGCATCCCCAAGCTGGAGGGCCCCGTATTGCAAATGATGCTCCAAGAGGTCTCCGGATGGGAGCTGCAGGGGGGCCGCATCCACAAAGCCTTCCGGTTAAAAAACTTCCTCCAAGCCATGGACTTCATCAACGCAATGGCCCGCCTGGCCGAGGACGAGGGCCACCACCCCGATTTTTGCGTCCATTACCGCGAGGTCGCGGTCACGATCTGGACCCACGCGATCGGAGGCTTGAGCGAGAACGACTTCATCCTGGCCGCAAAGATCGATGCCCTGTCCCCGCCGAAATAGACGCGATTCGAGATTCCTTGCCAGGCGCCGCGCTCTTCCCTAAACATCCCACCCCAGCCTATGAAAAAACTCCTCCGCAGCCTCTTCTACCTGGTCGGCGTCCTTGCCCTGCTCTTCGGCCTCTTCCTCGCCTATTCGCTGCGCCCGGCCGTCACCGAGCAGGAATTCCCCCGCGCCGGGATCTTGCAATTCCCCGGGCCGCGGGAGGCGCCGCCGACGGCCCTGCCCGAGCGCCTGAGCGTCGTCAGCTACAACATCGGCTACGGCTCGGGGGTGAAGAACAACAAGGAAGCCGTTGCCGACCGCGCCGAGCTCTTGCGTAACTTGGACGAAATGGCCGCACGGCTGGCCGAGCTCAAGCCCGACCTGCTGCTGCTTCAAGAAGTCGATTTCAATTCCCGGCGCAGCTTCGGCATCGACCAGATGCGCTACCTGGCCGAGAAGCTCGGGATGCGCCACGGCGCCTACGTCGTCACCTGGAATCTCAAGTACGTCCCCTTCCCCTACTGGCCGCCCTCCGGGCATTTCGCCCAGGTCGTCTCGGGGCAGGCGGTGCTCAGCCGTTTCCCGATCACGGCCCAGCAGCTGATCGAATTCCCCAAGCCCGACGAGAACCCCTTCTGGTACAACTGGTACTACCTCGACCGCATCGTCCAACACCTCACGATCCAGCTCGGCCCCGAGACCCTCTCGCTCTACAACCTCCACCTCGAGGCCTTCGCCGTCGCCACCCGCGAGGAACAGCTGAAAAACCTCGGGCGCCTGGTCAAGGCCGACCCCGCCGAATTCAAAATCGCCGGCGGCGACTTCAACCTGGCCTCGCGGATAGAGGCCGGCCGCCAAGACGAGGACCGCGACCTCAAGGACCTCTTGGGCGAATTCTCCCGTGCCACGGGCTTAAGCCCCGCCGTCACGACCGAGAGGGTCTACAGCATGCCCAGCTGGGAGCCCTACAAGCTGATCGACCACATCTACTTTTCCTCGAAGTTTCGCCTGGAAAAGGCCGGAAACATGGCGAATTCCACCGCCAGCGACCATCTGGCGGTCTGGGCGATCCTGGGATTTTAGGGCTTGTCCTGGGCCGGCCCTTGCGATAGTCCGAGGCCATGCAACGCCAGGCCCTGTTGGAACAGCTCAAAACCGGAGACTTCGATTTATTGGTCATCGGCGGCGGCGCGACCGGCGCCGGCATCGCCCTCGACGCCGCGACCCGCGGCCTGAAGGTCGCCTTGGTCGAGCGCGACGATTTTGCCTCCGGCACCTCCAGCCGCAGCACCAAGCTCATCCACGGCGGCGTGCGCTACCTCGAGCAAGCGGTCAAGAAGCTCGACAAGGGACAATGGAACCTCGTCCGCGACGCCCTTCACGAGCGCGCCACGGTCATCAAGCTGGCGCCGCACTTAGCCCACCCCCTGCCGCTGGTCACGCCGCTCTACAATTGGTTCGGGATCCCCTATTACCGTATCGGCCTCAAGATGTACGACTGGCTCGCGGGCAAGTCCAACCTCAAGCCCAGCCGCTACCTCCGCGCCAAGGACGCCAAGAAGAGCTTTCCCATGCTCAAGGCCAAGGGCCTGCGCGGCGGCGTGCTGTACTACGACGGGCAGTTCGACGACGCGCGCATGAACGTCACCATCGCGATGACGGCCATCCAGCAGGGCGCGACCGTGCTCAATCACGTCGAGGTCACGGACCTGCGCAAAGAAAACAGCCGCCTGGTCGGCGCCACAGCGCGCGACCGCTTCACCGGCGAGGCCTTCCCCGTGAAGGCCAAGGTCGTCGTCAACGCCACCGGCCCCTTCTGCGACCACATCCGGCAGATGGACGATCCCAAGGCGCCCAAGATGCTCAGCGCCAGCTCGGGCATCCACATCGTCTTGGACAAGCGCTTCTCGCCGCCTGCCACGGGGCTGTTGATTCCGAAGACCGAGGACGGGCGCGTGCTCTTCTTATTGCCCTGGCTGGGCCACACCCTGGTGGGAACCACCGACAACCCGGCCAAGATCGAAAGCAATCCCAAGCCGACGGATGAGGACATCGAGTACATCCTGCGCCACATCCAGCAGTACTTCGACGTGCCCGTCTCGCGTCAGGACGTGCTCTCCGCCTGGTCCGGCCTTAGGCCCCTGGTCTCCAACCCCAAGGCCTCCGATACGGCGGGACTCTCGCGCGACCACATCGTCCACGTCAGCGACTCGGGCCTGCTGACCGTCACCGGCGGCAAGTGGACCACTTATCGCAAGATGGCGTTGGACGCGGTCGACCACGCGATCAAGGTCGGGCACCTCGCGCCGCTCGGCCCCTCGCGCAGCGAGGTGGTGCCGCTGATGGGCGCGGTCGGCTTCTCCGAAGACCTGCCGGAGCGCCTGCAGAAGGAATTCGGCCTCCCCGAGGACGTCGCGCGGCACCTGGCCAAGGCCTACGGGGCCCTGGCCCGCGAGGTCGCAGCCCTGGCCCGCGAGGGTTATGGCCAACGCCTGGCCGAGGCCCATCCCTACCTCGAGGCCGAGGTGCTCTACGGCATCCGCCGCGAGATGGGCTACACGGTCACCGACGTCCTGGCCCGCCGCACGCGCCTGGCCTTCCTCGACATCGGTTCCGCCCGCCGCGCCCTGCCGCGCGTCCTCGAGATCATGGGAGACGAGCTGGGCTGGGATCCGGCGCGGCGCCGCGAGGAGGAGCAAAAGTTCGAGGACTACCTCTCCGACCTGCCCGACTTCGCCAAGCCGCAGGAAAACGGCGCCGAGGCCCGCGCGGCGCGATCCGCTTGACTTTTCCCGCCCCGGCTTCCTAAATCTCCCTAAATTTCACTTTCGATAGGAATCCCCTTATGACCGGTCCCATCTCGCAATTCATCAAGAAGCACTACCGCCACTTCAACGCCGCCGCCCTGGTGGACGCCTCCGAGGGCTACGTGCGGCACCTCGACAAGGGCGGCAAGATGTTCGTCACGCTCGCCGGCGCGATGAGCACCGCCGAGCTGGGCCTCTCGCTGGCCGAGATGATCCGCCAGGACAAGGTGCACGGGATCTGCTGCACGGGCGCCAACCTCGAGGAGGACGTCTACAACCTGGTCGCCCACGACCACTACGAGCGCATCCCCAACTACCGCGACCTGACGCCCGAGCAGGAGAAGGCCCTACTCGACCGGCACTTGAACCGCGTCACCGACACCTGCATCCCCGAGCACGAGGCGATGCGGGTCATCGAGAAGATCTGCGTCGACGCCTGGCAGGAGGCCGAGGCCAA
>JAANMV010000298.1_pt1 | contig 61762 bp, 60 predicted proteins | sample 7279661 | NCBI WGS metagenome assembly JAANMV01 (sample SAMN14094540, study PRJNA606508) | bioreactor metagenome | isolation source: A lab-scale SPAN reactor treating ammonium-rich wastewater day 121 | place: Ireland: Galway | collected 2017-05-16 | reverse complement strand
CACAGCGACTCGAAGGACCGGGGACGCTGGGCCAGGCGCGGCACCTGAAGCATGCCGTCACTCTGCCCAATTCACCTCAACTGCGCAACGGGTCTTGAAGCCTGACAAGCTGCCTTGGCTCTGGAGACCACCCTTCGCAGTCCGGCCGCTGGGGCAGGGTGGCCGACTTCCGGACCACCCTGCCTCCTCCCTGTCCTGGTGGCCACCTTGTGGAGTGGTGGAGTGGGGGTATGTCAGAAGAGTGTCGTGTGGAGGCCCTGCATCACCGCCAGTTGTGCGCCCAGCTGGCGGCCCGGACCGGCCGTTCGCGGGCGGAGGCGGAGGCGTTTCTGCTGGCGTTGGCGGAGGTGGTGGCCTGGGGGTTGCAGGAGGAGCGGGTGGTGGTGGTGCGGGGGGTGGGGTCGTTCATGCCGCAACCCGGGGCGTCGCGGACGCAGTCGGTGGTGCGGTTGCGTCTGGATGCGGGGTTGAGTGAGGGGTTGCGGGCAGTGTTCGCGGGGCGTGGGACTGCCGCCACCTCAAATTGAGAATATATCCCTCCAAGAGACAGGGACAGCAGGAGGCGCTCCTCTCCCCCACTGTCCCGTCTGCCATTTCTGCTCTTTGTGTCCTGGCTTGTGCACCGGCCTTGGCCTGAAGGGACTCCAACCTGCCGGTCCTGGCCCGGGGAACGTGCCGGAAGGTGTTCGCCCAGGGAGAGACACAGAACAGCGGACCTGGGAGAGCACTTCAGCAGCGCCGAAGCTTGCTGATGCGGCGGCCGCGGGAGTATTGCTCATGTTCAGTCCGGTGATACTGGCGGGATGACCCGTTCTCCTGCTGTCTCCTGGCACTTCACGGCAGCGGACCTGCCTCCGGAACTCCGGGCCCTGGTCGATACGGCCGCGCCGTTCACGGACCCGCCCCGGCAGGGGCGCACCTCCCGGGTGGTGTTCGCGCGGGATCTCGGAGGCAATCCCGTGGTGATCAAGCGGGCCCTGGGTCCGTACGTGGAGTTGATGCGGCGGGAAGCGCAGGTGCTGAGCGTGGTGCACCCCCTCGGCGTGCCGGCACCGGAGCTGCTGCTGTTCGTCGAGCGGTCGGGCTTGTCCGGGGTGGAAGGCTGGCTGGTGACGAGGCGACTGCTGGGCGTGACGCTGGACGTCGCGCTCCGGTCGGAAGGGGACCCGGTGCGGCGTGCGGCGCTGCTCACTGACTTCGGGAGAGCCCTGGCCCGGGTGCATGGGGTGGCACCGGCGGAACTGGGCAGCGGGGACTGGCTGGAGCGGTTCATGGGCGTGGCGAAGGTCCTGAATCCCCTGGTGGACCGCGGGCAGCTCGAACGCCTCCGGAAAGCGAGGCCCGCGGCCGAGTCACTGGCGCTGGTGCATGGGGATCTGTTTCTGGACAACGTGCTGACGTTGGAGGGGCGGGTGACGGGGGTGATCGACTGGGCGTTCGCGGACGTGGGGGACGCGCGGTTTGACGTGGCGGTGGCGTCGCGGGAGTGGACGTGGGGGGACTGGGCGGCATTCGCGGCGGGGTACGGATCGTCGGGTCGGCTGGGGGTGTCGGAGGAGGCGTTTTTCGTGGAGGTCGCGCTGCTGTTCTGAACGGCTGAACGCGTGGGCAGAGGCGCGGGGGCTCAACGGGTGGTTGAGGAAAAGGAGCGGGGAGCAGGGGGAAATGAGGGAAGGAGCAGAAGAGACTCGCCTCTTCTGCTCCTTCCCTCATTAGGTTTATGGGATATATTCCTCTATCCCTGCTCGACACCCCGCAACCGCAGAGGCAACAGAGCGATCAGACCGGCCAACAACGCCATCCCCGTCATGAAAACAACCTCACTGGATGTCATTTTCGGAGTGGGAAAAAACGCGTACGTCAGGAGCATCATGCCCAGACCACCGGTACACCCCGCCAGGAATCCGGACGCCACTGCGAGGATCCGGCCGAGGCCCGCAGTCAACGGGGTGGCGTCCCGCTCCTGCAGGCCAGCCAGGTTGTTCGGATCGAAGTTGCGCTTGATCATCCGCATCACGTTGGGCCGGAAAAATGTGCCGTCGCGCCACACCTGCCACGCAAACCAGAGTCCGGCGAGGCCCCACGCCACCCACAGCTGCGACGTGGACGTCGGCCACCACGGGGTCATCCGGAGCACCATGGCCACCACAAACGACGCCACCAGCAGATACACGAAGCGTTCCGGAAAAGTACGAACAGGACGGGCTGGCGACATTGATCTCCTTTCTGGTCCGGACAGCACTCTCATCAACGTTGGCAACCGACCCTGCATCCATGCGGGACTACTGAGCGGGCCACAGCCCATACCCACCATTCCAGTTGCAGGGCAATTCGAGTTGCCGCCTTCCATCTCACCTATGGGTTCACCGCGTCTGGGGGCGCAGGATGCACGCCCCCAGCATAGCTCAGGGGTGCCGCGTCGGGCCGACGATTTCACTCAGCCCCCAGACGCGGCGCGTGCGCCCCATCCGCCTGACCATGGCCCGCACTGACACTCACGGCACCCGGCACGCGAACGTCGCCCCGGCCGGCCCTCCTGAGGCCGCGCCGCGCGCGACCAGGGCCCGCATCACGGCCAGCGCGTCCGGCAGCGTCAGGTCCAGTCGCACCGCCAGTGCGCCGAGCGTGCCGCTCCAGCCCCGCAGCCGCGCCCAGTACGCAGCCAGGTCCGCCTCCGCCGGCGCACGCCCCACCGGCATCCACACCAGGTGCGGCGTGCGGCCCTCGCGGCCGCCGTCCCCACCCGGTACCAGCACGGCCACCCACGCCCGCTCCAGCGCCGTGATCACCTCCGCCGCCCGCCGCGCCCCCAACGTGCGCCGCAGGTCCGCGGCCGTCACCCTCTCCCCTGCCTGCAGCCGGTCCGCGACCCGCCGGGCGGCCGCGCTCAACTCGCCCGGGCAGGCGACCCGGCCCACGCCGGCGGCCGGGAGGGTGGCCCGGGGGCGGACTCCGGCGCCCGTGCTGGCTGTCATGGGAGGCCAGGAGGGAGAGGCCTGCACCACCTGCGCCGCTCCGTTCATCTGCGTCATCGTCGTCATGTCGTCTCCCCCGCGTTCGCCGGTCATCCGAGGCGGTCATGTCCGGCCTCCACCAGCGCCCGGGCACCTGGCCCGGTGAAACAACGCGTCAGCAGGACCTGGCCTCCACGCGCGCGTGGGGGCCAGGGGTGGTGCTGTTCAGGCGGCCTGCGAGCCGGGGGGCACGGTCTTCACGTCCGGGTCGAAGTTGCCGCACCGCGCCGCGGCGTGGCAGGCGCCGCCCGGCAGGCTGTACTCGGGCCGGGCCGGGCCGTTCCCGCGGAAGCAGATCAGGGTCACGTACTCGAATTCCCCGTCGGATTTCTCCCGGATGTGGTCCGGGTCGGTGCCCTTGGCGCCCCGGGAGTACTTGATGGCGGGCGGGAGCTTCATCTTCCGGGAGTCCACCGCCTTGAGCAGGCGCTGGCGGTAGGCGTGCCCGCCGTGCAGCAGCAGGGTCTCGCCCTCCTGGTTCGTCCAGAACCGTGCGCCGATCAGGGCGGGGTCGAAGGTGTCGTGCTGGGCGAGGGGGAGAGTGAGACCGCCGGGCGGGACGCCCCGTTCGCTGCGGTACCCTTTGCGGCCGTACACGCGCAGGAGGGCGTTGAGGTCCGCGGGGGACGCCGCGTAGAGCGTCAGGGGATTGTTCAGGTCGTCGACGAGGGTGGTGGAGACCGTGTGGGGCGGGCTTGCTGGCTGGGAATAGGCGGGGGTGGGGTGGTCGTCACGCATGAAACCCTCGCGGTGTCTGGCGCCGTGATTTGCCTCCAGGTGGAGGCAGGACGCCCGACCCTGCAGGGGGCGGTGGGCCTTCGCGCGGCGCGAAGGCCAGGGGTCAGGTGCTGTGGCTGGTCCTGCCGCCCAGTACCATGGGAGGATGCGCCCGCCCCCGACTCCCCCGGCCCCCCGACCTGACGGTGTGCAGCAGGGACCTCTCCCCTCCCCGTGGGCGGCCCCGCTGATGGTGGCGGCCCTGTTCGGCCTGTACGCGGCGGCCGTGACGGTCGGGGGCGCCTGGCGGGTCGTGGCCCTGGCCGCTGACATGGTGGTGGCGGCCGCCGCGCTGCTGGGGTGCGTGTCGCTCGTGATGTTCACGCGCGAACTCGAACGGTTTCCCGGTGAAGCGCGTCAGGAGCTCGCCCGGCGCAGGGATACGGTGCTGACGGGGGTCGTGGCGGTTCTGCTGCTGGTGGCGACGATCGCGCGGCCCTGAGGGCCGCGCCCTTCACGGCGTGCCGGACTGAAGGGGCACGAGGTACAGGCCCGGCGTGCGTTCCCGGTAGGTGGCGAGGGCCTTGAGCTGCTCGCCGTCCAGGTCGCCCGCTTTGGCGAGCGCGTCGGCTTTCTTCCGGTCGATGCAGCACGCTTCCAGCGTGGCGGCGTCCCCGAACACCTCCCGGAAGCGGTCCAGGGGGTAGTCGACGGTGCGGCTGGCGCGCAGTTCGGCGCGGTAGAGTTCCGATTTCGGGGCGTGCCCGTCGGCGATACCGCGTTTGATCGTGGTGCAGAGGGCGTCCATCTCTTCCTCGATGCTGAGTTTGGAGTCGCGCAGGAGTGCGTACCGTTCGAGCGCCGCGTCGAGTTCGGCGGCGGTGACCGGGCTGGTGGGCGTCTGGGGGGTGGGCATCAGGGACTCCTTGTGGGACAGGCCCGTGGGGGCCCGTCCGGTTGGGCATTGCAGGTCAGTGGAGGCGACGCAGCTGGTCGAGCAGGGCGCTGAGTGCGTGGGCGGGGGTGGGGCCGGACGCGACCGGACCGGCGGGGCTGACGTTGCCGGGGCCGTGGTCCAGGGCCGCTTCGAAGCTGGGATCGGTGCTGCCCGGCGCCGCGCGGATCAGGACGACCGTGTCGACCGGCAGGTGGGGGCCATCGGCGCGCGCGGGCGCGTCCTCGGGGAGGGGAAGGTTGAGGGACTGGTAGAGGGCCTGCAGGGCGTTGTCGGGGGTGCGGCCGAAGGCGGTCACGATGCCTCCGAGGTGGTCAGTCATGGCGACCCACTCGCCGGAGGGCGTCAGGCCGATGCCGAGGCGGTCGGGGTGGGGGGAGGGTGGGGTCATCAGCTGGACTCCTTCAGGCGCAGCGTGCTGCCGCGCCGGCGCAGGGCGGCGTGGGCCGCCTGGACGTGAGCGGTGAGGGTGGGGTCGGGTGAGAGGGTGGGGTCGTGCCAGAGGGTGGTGGCCAGGGGACCGAGGCCGCGGACGGTGACGGCGCTGCGGGGCGGCACGCGCGTGGCGAACGCGAGCAGGGCGTCGACGGCGCCGCGCGCCCCACAGGGCAGCCGGCACCCGAGGTGACCGCCGCGGAAGGTGACGGTGCCGGCGGGGTGCACCGTGGCCCGCACGGCGCGGCGCGCGAGGGCGGCGCGGGCGGTGTGGGTGGCGATGCGTGCGCCGCGCAGGGCGCGCAGGGCGTGGTCGTGCGCCCGGTTCCCCGTGCGGGGCATGGGGGTGACCGTGAGGGTCACGCGCCGTTCCCGCTGCGCGCGGGCGATGGCCTGCGCGGCCGGGCCGGACTGGGAGGTGGGGTCGGTGTGGCACTGGCGCCAGGCGGTGAGGCTGTCCGTGCCGGCCGTCAGCTGGGTTCCGTGCGGCGCCGCGCGGACGGCCGTGAGGAGCGCCAGCAGTTCCGCTTCGTTGTTGTCCGGCGCGGCAACCAGGCGAACCAGGACGTGGGGCGCGCGGAAGCCGTGGGCGGCGAGGGTCACGATCGCCACGGCCGCCTGTCCCAGGCTGCGGTCGTAGCTCGCGTCGACGTGCACGGTCCAGGAGGGCCGGTGCAGCGCCGTGGCGGGGCAGGGCGGCGGCTCAGGGGGGGCGTTTGGGACGGGCAGTTGGTCGGCCATGGACGGGGCCTGGCCCCCGTTCACGTGAACGGGGGCCAGGGGTGAGGCGCGGGGGGACGGGCAGGCCGGTGTGAGCCTCACGCGGCCGCGGCGGTCCGGGCCGGCGTGGGGGTGAGGGGCTGCGTGCTGGACGCCCGGCCGGGGACCTGCCGGGCGGGGACGCTCAGGTGCATGGCCGTGAGTGTGAACATCGCCGTGAACGACGGCGTGCTCAGCGGCCGGGTTTTGCCGTCCGCGCAGCGAACGAGGATGTCCCGGTCCTGCTGGCGGATCTCGTACGCGGCGATGACGGCGCCGGTGAGGTCATGCAGGGCGACGTGCAGGGTGTGGGTGGGATGCTCGCGCAGGTGCGTGAGCAGGTCGGTGACCGAGACCGGGACCCGCGTGAGGTCCGGGTGGTCGCGCGTGAGCCGGCCCACGTACCCGTTCAGGGCGGCGCGGTAGGCCTGGGTGGCGGGTCCGCTGCCGGTGAGGCGGATGGGGCGGCCGTGGGCCGCGAGGCGCGCGAGCCGTTTGAGTCGGCGGACCACGGCCGGCTGGGCGGTGCACAGGGCGCGCAGCTGGGTCAGGGCGGCGTCGACGTCCGTGGCGGAAAGGTCGGGGGCGGCGTGGGTCAGGGGGGTGAGGTGCGACATGCACGCCGTGTGGCCCGGCACCACCCGGTGCCGGGCCAGGAGTCAGGGGGCGCTCAGCGCGGAGCGGAGCGTCTTCCGGGCGGGCAGGAGGTACGCGTCCGGGAAAGCGTCACGGCTGGCGAGGTCCTGGAGGAGTTCTTCGTAGCTCGCGTCCCAGTGGATGTACCGGTCGGACCGGCTGGGACCCGTGAACGTGCTGGAGAAAAACGCGTGCTCCCACGCCGGGTGCGTGTCAGGCGCCGCCGTGGGGGGGTAGGGGGTGGAGCCGCGGCACACCTGGCCGCTCGCGAACAGGTTCCAGTAGGGGGCGTGGTGCAGGGGGGTGTCGAGGGTGGGGCGGTCCGTTCCGTTGACAGCGTAGACCCGGAGCGTGCCGGGGGAGGCGATGAACACGAGGCCTGGGTGGGGCAGGGGCAGGCCGCTGTAGCGGGTGATGGTGGCGTTCCCGTCGTGTTTTGGGGTGAACTGCATGGCCTGCGGGGCGGGCGGACGCCACCAGGCGGTCGCGGTGGGGCTGACCGCGATGGTGTGGGGGGAGACGGGGATCAGGTCCGTGCCGGTGAGGGCCTGGATGAGCTGGTGGGTTTCTTTGGTGGTGAGGGCGGTGCCCGGCCCGAAGGTGAGGTGCTCGGCCTGCTGGCCCGGCTGGGCGCGGCGCAGGACGCGGTGTTTCAGGGTGAGGGAGTGACTGGCCGCGCCGGTGTACAGGATCAGGGCCAGGGTCGGGCGGAGGGGTTCCGTGCGGGTGGGGGTGCCGGGCTCGAACGTGCCGCGCCCGCACAGGGGGTCGTGCAGGGCGGTCGGGGAGGCGGGCGGGATGGGGGTGGTCGGCATGGCCGGCAGTGGCCCCAGGCCATCGGCCTGGGGCCAGGGGGGCACCGGCGCCGGTTCAGGCGGCGAGCAGGGGCTCACCGGCCTGCCGGGGCGTCTCCACGGCCTTCCAGAGGGTGTCAAGGGCGCCTTGAACCCCGGCGAGCGCGTGGAGGTACGCCAGGAATTCCAGGTGGGAGGCCCGGTCCGTGATGAAAAACTCGTTGACGTGCTCGTCGACTTCGGGGTCGAACACGTCCTCGTAATCGCGGTGGGCTTCGAGCACCGGGTCGGCGGCGAGGTGCGCCGCGTGGGCGAGCAGGGTGACCTTGCCGGGGTGCATGATGGCGCTGCGTTCCTCGGCCCAGCAGCGTGTGCCCCGGAAGGCATCGGGAAGGTCCCGGGTGAGGTGGAGCAGGGCGCGGATCTCGGTGATGCCGGGCAGGTGGTCGGTGGCGGGATCTTGCAGGAGTGGCAGGACGGCCGGATCGAGGTGGGTGTCGTGGTCGGGGAAGGACGTGTCGAGGCACTCGGGGGTGGACCCGCCCTCGGCCAGGTGCCAGGCCAGCACCTCGGCGTCGGTGGGGTCGGTGTCCGGGTGGTCTTCCAGGTACCGCTCGTAGAGGTCTTCTTCCCAGCAGGGACCGAACATGGTCCACCACTGGGCGAGCCAGGCGTCCAGGGGTGTGTACAGGGGCACGAATCCGGCGAGGCGGCCGCGCAGGTGCGTGACGAGCGTCCCGTAGAGGGCGGGGTGGACGGCGGCGCAGGCCTGCTTGAAGTGGTGGAGGTGCACGGTGCGGGGCGTCCGGGCGTACACCCGGATGAAGAGGCCGGCGTGGTCTTGCCGGCCGGAGATGGTGAAGGTGCTCGCGACGTACCGGGCGTCCGGGTGCAGGAGCAGGGCCGCGTGGGTGGCGGCGTAGGCCCGCCAGACGTAGGCGCCGGGCGTGTCGCCGGGGTGGGGGGGCAGCGGGTGAATGACGTGGGCGGCGAGCAGGATCCGGGCAAGGGCGCAGTCGGCCTGCGTGTCGTCGGTGGGGGCCTGGCCCAGGTGGAACCCGCCGGGCAGCGGGAGCTGGTTGGCGTCAGGCACGATCAGCGGGGCGGCGGGGCGCAGGGGGAAGGTCGGATGGGGCGGCGGGGCGGTGGTCATGGTGGGCCTCGGGGGACAGGGCGCGCGGGGCGGGCGGTTCAGGGAAGCAGGGGCGGCGGGGTGGTGGGGCGCGCGGGGTGCCCGGGGGCGGCAGGGTCCAGGTGCAGGAGGGCGGCGTGGAGGGGGCCGCTGACCCGGCGTGCCGTGGCCGGCCGGACGGGGGTGCGGTCCTGGAAGGCGTCAAGCCAGGCGAGAACGGCGGCTTCGGCGTCCGGGGATGGGCCGTGGTCGGGGTTCATGGCTGCGCCAGCAGGACGCCGAGGGGAGCGCCGTAGGTGGGGGGCCGGGCCGGTTCGGTGGGGCCGCGCAGGGCGACGGCGCGCACGGGATCGGTGAGGTTCAGGAAGGTGCCGGCGGTGGCGGTCTGGCCGTGCAGCAGGAGTTCGCCCAGGAGTTGGGCAGCGGCCAGGGCGACGTGGGGGTTGACGAACAGGTGTTGACGGCTGAGGGCTTCCAGGGCGCTGCAGCTGGGGCCGCTCTGGTCATCACCGGTCATGCCGGTGGGATCCCGGTCGAGGATGTGGGGCAGCCGGACGGTGTTGTCCGCGGTGGGACTGCCGGGCAGCTGGCCCAGGATCACCTGCCCGGTCCGCGCGTCGTTCCCGCAATCGAGCCAGTAGTGCACCTGGGAGGGGCTGGTCGTGAGCGCCGCGTGCACGTCACGCCGCGACGAGCCGCTGTCGACGCAGGTGATGACGACGTGACTGGCCTGCAGGCGGTGGTCCTGGGCGGTGAAGACGGAGGGATACGCCGTCCAACCGGTGCCGGCGTACAGGTTGCAGCGTTCCACCAGCGTGACGGCCTTGTTCCGGCCGACGTCGGTCGGCGCGTAGTTCTGCCGCGCGACGTTGCTGACGCTGACCGCGTCCGGATCGAAGGCGCGGACGTGGAGGCCCTCACTCCCGAGTTGCAGGAGGGCCTGGTTGAGGCGGACCAGGTGGGTGAGCACGAGACTGCCCGTGCCGCCCACGCCGACGAGCGTGACGAGGACGCGTTTGAACGGGTCGAAAGTGATGTGATGGACGCCGGGATCAGTCTGGCGGGACTTCGGGCGCCTGGCGCGGGTTCGGGTCATGGGGGACGCCTGGCCCCCACGTGCCGTGGGGGCCAGGGGCGGGAGGTCGGGGGGGTGGGACCGTCAGGGGGCGTCCTGGCCGCGTTCGTCCTCGTCGAGCAGGTATTCCAGCAGGCTGGACCAGAGTTTCGGGTGGCCCACGGGGCTTCCGAGCAGCCGCAGGTCGTGGTGGCGGGCGGCCTGCTGCATCAGGGTGAGCAGGGCTTCCCTGTCGGCGGCCTGCGGGGGCAGGGACAGGGTCAGCTGGCACACGGCGCCGCCGCGCCTGAGGTGTTTGAGGATGCTGCGGGCCGGTTCGTCGGCGGCGTGTCCGCGGATGGCGCGTTTGGCGTGGGCGATCAGCGGCGCGTCGAGTCCGGCGTGGACGATCAGGAGCAGCGGCGTGGTGGGCGCCAGGGGCGCCAGGTCGACCCGGACGCTCTCGTGGGCCGGGTCGAGCGGGCCGGGGGCGCGGGGGGTGGGCAGGGGGCGCGCCGCGCCTGGAAGGTGGGGCGCAGCTGGCCCGGGGCGGCTGGGGGCGGCGAGGTGACTCATGGTTCCAGGGTGGTGCGCCGTGAGGTGACGCCGCGCGCCGTCCGGGCGCGTTCAGGGTGAGGTGACGGCCTGGAGGACCTCCTGGATCGTCTGACCGGTGGGAAGAAGGGTCCGGAGGGGGAAATGACCGTCCTCGACGGCGGTCTGGAGGAGTTCCTCGTAGCTGGCGCCCCAGCGCACGTACCGGTCGGTTCGGCTGGGGCCGGTGAAGGTGCTCTGGAGGAGGGCCGCTTCCCAGGAGGCTTCCGTGCTGGGCGTGAGGGCCGCCGGGTACGCGACGGTGCCGCGGCACATCTCTGCGCTGGGGAGCATGTTCCACAGCGGGGCGTGATGCAGGGGGGTGGCCGGGGTGGGCCGCTCGGCGTCCGGCGTGGCGTAGACGGACAGGTGGCCGGGGCGGGCCACGAGGAGCAGGCCCGGCAGGGGAACAGGGCGGCCCGTGAACCGCGCGGCGCCTCGGTTGGCGTCGTGTTTCGGTGCGAAGGTCATGGTGGCCGGGCCGGGCGGCCGCCAGAACGCGAGCAGGTGAGGGGCGTGCGCGATGGTTCGCGCGCTCGGATACACCAGGGCGCCCCCGTGGGTGGCGGTCCACAGGGCGGTGGTGTCGGCCGCAGCGGCCGGCACGCCGGCGCCCAGGGCGTACTGGGGGGCGGCCGGGGCCCCGTTCTCGTGGGCGGGCGGGGGGAGCGTGAGGACGGGGTGTTTGATGAGCATGGCCTGGTCGCCCAGGCGGTAGAGCACGAGGGCGAGTTCGGGCGCGTAGGCCTGCGGCGGGGCGGGCGGGGCGGGCACGGGGGACACGATGCTGTAGGGCATGACCGGCGGCGGCCCCGGCGTGGTCAGCCGGGGCCAGGGTGCGGTGCGGTGAGCGCGCCGTTGGCGTTGCGTTCCGGGCAGAGCGCGTCCAGCTGGGCCAGCAGCGTGCACACCTGGTCGCCGTGGCTCAGGATGGCGTGGCTCGCCCGCAGCGCCTGCAGCAGGCGCCTCAGGCTGGGCGTGGTCGGCTGGGCGTGCACGACGTTCACCGGCTCGGGCTCCGAGCCCTGCATGACGTACTGCATGTAGTCGTCGCAGACTTCGAAGGTCGGGGAGTGAACCGGGTGGTCGACGACGAGGATGTGCCGGAGGGTGCTGAGGGCCAGCTGGTCCTGGGCTTCTTCGGCGGTGGGTTCGGACAGGGCTGCCCGGGCGTGCACCAGGGCCTGCAGGGCGTTCTCAAGCTGAGCCCAGAGCGGCCCGAGGGTCGGGTCCGCGGCCTCCTGCCGGACGCGGTCCAGGACGCCCGGGTCGGGGAGTGAGCGGCGGAAGTACGCGAACGGCGTGCGGCGGCGCACGTCGCCTGGGTGATCGAGGCCCAGGCGGCGGGCGTACCGGATCACATCGCGGTCGCTCAGGTCGGCGTCCGCGGGCAGGTCGGCGCGTTCCATGATGCACTCGGCGAGGAAATCCGTGTTCCAGTGGCGTTCCGCGACCGCTTCGGCCGTGCGGGGCCCCGCGCAGGGCGCGACGCCGGAGGTGAGGTCCTCGATCATCTGCACGAGGTTGGGCAGCAGGTCAGGAACGCCGCGGACCTTGCGCAGGTGGTGTGCGAGGTCGTGCAGGTGTACCGCGTGGCCCATGTGTGGGGAGAGCGTGAGGGACAGGTGGCCGTCATCGGTGGTGCCGACGACATCGAAGCCGGGCAGGGGCGCGAGGTGGTCCAGGAGGTCACCGAGCGCCGTGGAGGGCGGGAGGGGACAGCCGGGTTCGAGTGTGTGGAGGTGCCGGGCGAGGGCGGCGTTCAGGCGCGCGGGGGCGCTGCGCGCGGCCTGGGCGTGGGCGGTGAAGTGCTGCAGGTACGCCTGCCAGTCCCGCTGCGGGACGAGGGGTTGCAGGGCGGTGACCTGCACGGGCAGCAGGGGCGCCCCGGCCACCGGGGGGCGGGGGGTGGTCAGGGCAGGAGGGGGCGTGGGCCGGATCCGGGCAGGGCGGTCCGGGCGGGGGGAGAGGCGCGCAGGGTGCTGAGCAGGGTGGCCAGCGCGGGGGTCGGGCGAGCGTCGATGAGCGGCCCGGGCGGGGAGGGGGGCGTCGGGCATGGGGTCTCCTGGGTGGGCATGGGGCTCCTGGGATGGGCGGGGGTGAGGAGCAGCGGTGTGGGCCGCCAGGCGGGCCCCGCGGGTGGCGGGGCGCCTGGCGGCGGGGTCCGGGGGCGCTCAGCCTTTGCGGCCGTAGTTGGGGATGAACTGGATGCGCCGTTCACCGGCGGCGAGGTCGTCCTCGGGGGAGCCGATGCCGGCGGTGGCCAGTTCCGCATGCTCGGTCTTGTAGAAGGTGCGGACCTGTTCGGGGGTCATGTTCGGGTTGGGGTCGGCGAGGGTCAGGTCGCCGAGCCGGAAGATGCGGCGCAGGGTCACCGGGGTGGTGCTGGCGGGGGTGGAGGCCGGGGTGGACGGAGGGGGTGTCATACGCGCGGGTGGCCCCGGCGGTCGCCGGGGCCAGTGGTGAATGCCGGAAGCTCAGAAGAGCGCCGGCTGCTGAACCGGGGCGAGGGTGAGGGTGATCTCCTGCCCCTGACCGGCCTTGACTTTGACGGTCTGCGTGACCGGGTCGTGGTCTGCGGCGTCCGCGTGGATCTCCCAGGTGCCGGGGGGCAGGAGGGCTTCGCCGTGCAGGGGGAGGCAGTGCGCTCCCTGGCGGGCGGTGACGGCGGCACTGGCGGGGCTGGTGATGACGGCGAGGCGCCCGCCCTGGGCGTCCCGGAAGTCGTGTTCCTTGTCGCCCCAGACGGCGAGTGTCTTCTTGCCGGCGCCGTACAGGGGGTGGGTCCAGCTGAGCTCCAGATTGCCCTGCGGGACGGCCTGGGTGCCGGTGGTCACCGGGAGGGGTTTGCCGTTGCTGGCGGCGGTGAGGGTGGTGCCGTCGGCGGCGTGCAGGGTGACCTGGTGGGTCTTCGTTTTGCTGGTGCGGGGCGCGCTGGCGCGGGTGCTGGTGGCGGGCGCGGCCTTGCTGGCCGCTTCGGCCTGGGCGGCCGCTTTCTTGCTCACCTGAGCCTGCCGGGCTTCCATGACGGCGGTGTACAGGTCCCGCTGGCTGTCGGCGTAGAGGGGCATGGCGGGCAGGAGGTGCTCGTCGAAGTACGCCGGGGTGTTGGTCACGGTGAGCGACTCGCCGCGGATGCCGTGGCCGTCTTCGGTGGAGACTTTCACCACGACCTGGTCGTCCGGCAGCCGGAAGACCGTGAGGGTCGTCTGGCCGCCCGGGGGGACCATGCTGGCCAGGTGCGTGAACAGGCTGCCGGTGACGGGCGCAGCCAGGGGGGCGGGCGGAAGGGGCGGCCCAGCGGGCGGGACGTCCTGGGCGGCGTCCGCTGCGCCGGCGTCTGCGGGGACGGACGGGGGGTGGGGCGGCGGGGCAGCCGGCGCGTCGTCCGTGACGGCATGCTCGGGGGCCGGGGTGGGCGCGGAGGAGGCTTCCGGGTCGTTCACCGGGACACGCTCCGGCCGGGCAGGGTCGGGGGATGGGAACGGAATCGTGGTGCCGGGGGCGGGGTCCGCAACGAAGAGGGCTTCGATGGCCGTGAGGAACCGGGCGTACAGGGCCGCGTTGTCGTTCTTGCGGCCATGCTCCTGGCTGATCTGACGGTAGGTCGCCTCCAGGGGCGTGCCCTGCACTGACTGCCAGAGTTCCGCTGCCCGGGCCTTGTCGCGGGGGTCCGGGCCGGGCTCGGTGATGATGGCGTGCAGGGCGGCATTGCCGTGGTTCGGGTAGCGGGACATGGACGCCTGGTGGCCCCGCGCGTGGCGGGGCCAGGGTTCGCCGGGCGGCGTCAGGCGCGGTCGAGCAGCGCCTTCAGGGAAGCGGGGGTGAGCGCGGACAGGGCCAGTGGGGGGTCACCCAGGTCTGAGCAGGACAGCCACAGGTCCGCGCCGTCCGGTCCGTGGGTGAGCACGCGGTACCCGGGTTCGTGCAGGTGGGCGACGTAGGCGTGGGTGGGATTGGTGTGGGCCAGGTACTCGTCCGATCCCTCCAGAAGGAATCGGAGGCGCTCGACGTGCATCTGCTCGAGGGAAGGGCCGGGGGCGGCCGTCATGGGCGTGCCGGTGATGAATTCGAGGCGGTAGGCGGGCGGCAGCCGGACGCCGAGCAGGGAGAGCGTGGGATGGTGCTGTGACCAGGTGGTGAGGTCGGCCAGGACGGCCTGCCGGCTCAGGCCAGGGGTGATGCTGCGGATGATGCTGCCGCCGTCCCGGACCCGCGTGAGGATGGTGCCGTGACCGTCCTGCACCGCGCCGTGGGGGTCGGTGGGGGGCCGGTCGTGCACCCGGCCGCACCGGAGGCAGAATTCATGCGTGTGCCCGTCGCGGGTGTCGAACTCGCGGACGGCCGCGCCGCGGCACTGGGGACAGGTGGTCTGGTCGGTGAAACTTCCCATGGCCTCGGGGGGGCCGCCGTGCCCTGCGGCGGCCCAGGGATCAGGCGCCGCGCCGGTGTCAGGGGAAGAGGACCCGGGCGGTGCGGTCGATCAGGCGGGCCAGGTCGGCGCTGGTGGCCGTCCAGGGAGCAAACCGGTTCTGGAAGGGCGCCTCGATGCGGGTGTGGTCGGATTCGAAGCGCCAGTACAGGCCGACACCTGAGGGGCTGAGGTGCGCGGGGCTGAAGCTGCCGGTGGCGTCCAGGTGCACGTGGACGCGGGTGTGGCCGGGCAGGGTCCCGGCCAGCAGGGCGTCTCCGCTGCAGGCCACGCCGCTGGGGTTGTACCGGACCGCGCCGGTCCATCCAGCCCCTTCCAGGGTCTTGAGGAGCCGGCGGAGGTACCGCCGGGCGTCGTGTTCGAAGGCGCGTTTCGCTTCGGGGTTGTAGGACACGCCGCCGTCCGCTTCGGGGTACTCCCCGAGCAGCACCTCGCCGGTGGCCGCGTGTTTCACCCGGGCCTGCCAGTCGGCCGCGCGCACCCGCCAGGGCAATGTCGGCGCCGGCGTGAGGTGACGCGTGAAGGTCCGGCTGGCGCGGTGGTCGGCGGGGTCGTTTTCCTCGGTGTCGATGGTGATGACCAGGTTCGCGCCGTCCGGGAGGGGGTGGGGGAGCGGCGTGAGTCGGAGCACGGCGGCGGTGGCGCGGTCCCGTTGCGTCAGGGCGACGAAGACGGTGCGGCCGCGTTGTTCGCTGGCGGTGACGCGGCAACCGGTGACCGACTGAACTTCGGTGCACAGGTCGTCCAGGGTGTGGGCCTGAACGACCAGCCGGGCGGGCGGGCGCCGGTCTGGGGTGATCGCCTGGGGGGCGTGGGGGAGGCCGGGCGTGAACCCGCTGGTGGGGGCCGGGGTGAACAGTGGTTCGGTCATGGGGGGCTCCGGGGGGCGTGCGGGTCGGCGGCCTGGCGCACGGGGATCAGGGCGGGGGCAGTGGGGCGGGTGCGGCGCGGCCATCAGTTCAGGCCGAGGATCGCCCAGTTGCGGGCGTCGAGTTCCGCTTCGGCCTGCAGGTGCTGCTGGATGCGGTGAATGGCGCCGGGCTGGTCACTGGGGACGCCCGGGTGACTGCGGATGGCCAGTTCCTGACCGGTGGGCCCGGTGACCCGCACGGTGAGGCGCTGGTACTCCCAGGCGCGGCCGTACGAGGCGCGCCGGCGCCCGCGTTCGGCGGCCTGGGTGAAGACGAGCGCGGTGGCGGCCTCGTCGGTGAGGTCGAGGAGGCGCGCCGCGGCGCGGATCTCGGTGTCCAGGTCGGTGGCGGATTGGAAGTACAGGCCGGCGTGCACCGGGACCCGGCCGGGGCCGGGGGTGGGGTGCAGGGTGCCGAGGGTGGTGTCCGCGAGGGCCGGGCCGTGCGGGTCGGCGGCCAGGGTGACCGTGGTGGTCAGGGTGCGGGTGGCCAGCAGGCGCCGCGCGGCGGACTGGCGGGGGTGGGAGCGGCGTGCAGTCTGGGGCATGGGCGTGGGCGGCCCCGTGCCGCAGGGCGCGGGGCCAGGGGTGGGGGCTAGACGGCCGTCTGGAGCAGCTGGTCGACGCGGCTGCGGAGCCGCCGGTCGTGGGTGAGCAGCAGCTGGCGGGTGCGGTCGCGCCGGTCCTGGTCCTGGAGGACGAGCGTGACCTGCCGCACGTCCCGCTCGGCGCGGTAGTCGACGAGCACGAGGTCTGCGCCGGTCTGCGTGCCGGGGACGAGGGTGCCGTTCTGAATGCTGAACACGTGGGTGTGCTGGCCGGGTCTGGCGGCGGCCGTGACGCTCAGGCCGTACCGGTGGGGCGGCCGCGCGGGGGGAGCGGCCGGGGTGGGGGGCGTCTCCCCTGCCGGGGCGGCGGGCAGGGGAAGCGGGCCGGGGCGGGTGACGGCGTCACGCAGGGCGCGGGGGAGGCGCTCTGCGGCGTCCTGCGTGTAGGCGCCGCTGTCGGGGGTGGGGTGGACCTGTTCGATTTCGGTCAGGCGGGTCGCCGGCAGGGTGGAGAGGGTGCCGGTGCGCACGTGGCGCACCTGGATCTCGACCGGGAGGGCAGGAACGGCGTGCACGGCGTACGGCTCCCCGCGGCAGGTGAACTGCATGCCCGGGTGCAGGGGCAGGCCCTTGACCCAGGTGAGGCGCACGGACGGCGCGAGGCGCGTGACGGCCATGAGTGGGTGGCCGCCGGCGTGGAGGTCCTGCATGCGCGCGTGCAAGTCGCGTGCGCGGGTGATCAGGCGGGCCAGGCCTGCCTGGTCCTGGGCGGTGGGGCCATGTTCGCGGGCGTGGGCGGCGGCGTGGCGGGCGGTGAGGAGCTCCAGGGCCATGAGGTACTCGTGGACGGTGGCCATGTCCGTGACCAGGCGGGCGTTGCGCGCCTGCTGGGCGCGCTCTTCGCGCCGCTGCTGGATGGCGCGCCGTTTGGCGTCCGGGTCACGGGCGAGCATGACGGCGATGTCATCCCCGGTGAAGCCGACCGCTTCGTTTTCACAGCTGCTCACACTGGGGTCGTACAGCTGGACGCCCCAGCCCTGTTTGCCGAGCATGCCCTGGTACCGCAGGTGGTCGAAGCTGTCACGCGCGAAGTACAGGTGGTTGCGGATCTCGCGCACCCACGTGCCCTGGCGGCGGGCGCGGCCGATGCGCTGGCGGAACGCCTCCCAGTGGTGGGGGTAGTCGAGGTGGTGCAGGTCGGTGCATCCCTGGTAGTTCCCGCCCTGTTCGATGACCTGGCTGCCGATGACGCAGGTGAGTTCGCCGCGGCGGAAGCGGCGTTCGATCGGCAGGCGCGTGGCCGTTTTGGGGTGGGTGCGGCCGGTGACGATCTCGATTTCCCGGGCCGGGTACCCGGCCGCGATCAGCATGTCCCGCAGGGCCGCGTACGTCTCACCCTGGTCGCCGCCGGTGTACATGAACACCAGGTTTCGTCCCCCCTGCTGGCGGGCGGCGAGGCACGCGTCGACGCACGTCGCGAAGCGGGCATTGGGGGCGTCGACGCCCATCAGGGGCGGGTGGAGGGTGAGTTTGAGCATGCGCGAGAAGATGCTGAACAGGTGGCGGGGGCCCTGGCGCTCGGCCTCGTCGACGGTGGCCTGTTCGGCGTCGTAGAGCGCCTGCACGTCGTCGGGCATGCTGAAGATGTGCTCGGTGGTGTGCAGTGGCGGCAGCGTCATGCCCACCTGGTCGTGCATCTGGCAGGTGTCCTCGGTTTCGCGCAGGACGTGCTGGTTGGCCAGGGAACGCAGCTCGTCGAAGTTCCTGAAGCCCACCAGGCACGGCACGAAGGTGACGTCCCCGTTCGGTTCGGTCACCAGCCGGGGTTCGATCACGCAGAAACGGCCGATGAAGCTCTGCATATCCGTGATGCCGCAGCTCTGGAGGGCGTCGGTGTGCAGGGCCAGCTGGCAGTAGATCTCCAGGGGGCTGTTGGTGAACCAGCTGGCGGTCAGGCCGATCGTGCTGCCGCCGCGGGCCCGCACGAAGCGGTACTTGTGCAGGGCGTCCAGGGCCCGGTTGCTCTCCTGGCGGCCGCCGAGGAACTTGGGGCTGCTCTCGCCGTACACGCTGGGGGCCGCGAACACGGATTTGAAGGCCTGCACTTCGTCGGTGATGATGGCGTCGATCCCTGTCGCTTCCCAGGGCACGTCGTTGGGTGTGGCGGTCTTGACGCGCAGGCTGTGCCGGCCGATGAACTTTTCCCGGACGGACAGGGCCCGCTGCCCGGCGAGCTTGCGGCCCCGGTCGTCGTAGGTGACGGCGGCCGCCACGCCACTCATCAGGGTGGCGTCGGTTTCGATGTACCGCAGGCGCGTGTCTTCGAGCATGGGGATCATCTCGAAGGCCTCCATCGTCAGGATGACCAGGTCGAACGGCTCGGCCAGGAGCCGGGCCACTTTCTGACGGCGTCGGGGGCCGTCGTCACTGGTGATTCTCGGCTCGCCGTTGTCGTCCAGTTCGATGGTGCCGTCAGGTCGCCGCCGGGCGTCGCCGCCGAGAATCAGGACGTTGAAGCCGGGCAGGGCCTGCGCCGCGTTCATGATCCAGTCGCCGAGGCGTGAGAGGGGGACCACGATGGCCGGGAGGCGGGCGCGGCCGCTTTGAACGAGGAGTGCGGCGACCATCAGGCCCAGCAGGGTCTTGCCGAGGCCGAGATCCAGGTTGCCGATGCCGCCGGACATGCGGGCCAGGGCGCGGGCGTGGGCGGCCTGGTAGGGGTGCGGGGTGGGGCCGTGGTAGGCGGGGAGGTGCAGGGGCCGGTAGTCGGGGAGGCGGGGCAGCAGACCGTACCGGCCGTGGTTCAGGGCGACTTCGATCGCGGGGGCGTGGGGGCCGGTGAGGGCCCAGTGACGGAAGTGGGTGGCCAGTTCCCGTTCCCACGCCAGCGCGTTTTCCTGGTGGACGTTGCGTTCGGCGTTGATTTCCTCGGTGGTCTTGCTGTCCTGGTCGCGCACGGGGGCGACGGGCGTGCGGAAGTTCAGGTAGGCTTCCAGGTCGCGGACGTGCGCTTTGGGAATGCTGCGCCTGACGGTCTGGTTGATGGTGTCGTTCAGGTGGTTCGCGGTGCGCAGGCTCACGCCGTACTCGGTGCGTGTGGCGTGGATCAAGTTGACCGGGGTGCGTGGTTCGCCGGGCGTCACCTGGAGGGGCACGGTCGTGCCGAGGTAGGCGTTGATCCAGTCGGTCAGGGCCGGGGCGGGCACGAGGGGGTCGCGGGCTTCGAGGGTCATGTCGGTCAGGTCAGTCCACGGCGCCCGTTCGCGGAGCACGCCGGCCTGCGTGAGCAGGGCCTGGCGCTGGAGGCCGGTGTGTTGCTCGGCCTGGCGTTCGGCAAGGGTGGCGCGTTCGTGGGCGTTGCCGGCGTAGTACGTGCCGGGCGACTCCCAGGTCTGGCCGTTGAACGCGAAGTGGGTGGCGATGTGGTGTTCGGCGGCCTCCGGAGGGAGGTGCGCGTGTTGTGCGAGGGTGGCCGGGGTGAGCAGGCCGTACGCTTCGAGTTGCGCGGCGACGTCCTCGGTCGTGCCTGGCGTGATTTGCGGGGCGGGCGGCGTGAGGGCCTGCAGCAGGCGGGGGACATTCCCGGCGGCCTCAGTGAGGAGGGTCAGCAGGGGGAGGTCGCGCGCGGCGGCACCCAGGGTGACCAGGTCGTAGGGCCCGAAGGTGCGCAGGTGCGCCTCATGGGCGTGCAGGGCGGCCTGCGCGGCACTGGGCTCGCGGCCGGCGCGGGCGGTGACGATGCGCTGGGCGACGTGCAGCGCGGAGAGCGTCATGGGGGTGTCCAGGGCCTGGTTGTGCGTCCAGCGCTGCTTCCTGAACCGGTAACTTCCGCAGGCGCTGGTGGTCCCCTCGGGGATTTTGTGGCCGTGCACGGTGACCCGCTGGATGCGGGCGGCGGACGCGGGCCCGAGGAGGGTATGCACCGCGCTCTCGGTCTGGGTTCGGGTGAGGATCCCGTGGTACCGGGCCCGGGCGTAGGCGACGGCGGTCTCGACGGTGGTGGGGGGCAGGTGCAGGTCACCGGTGAGGACTGGCTGGTCGAACCGGGTGCTGTTCTGCGCCGGGCCGTCACTCAGGGTGGGGAAGTGCGGGGAGGTGACCCAGTGGCCGCGTTCCCGGGTGAAGAGCAGGGTGCCGTCGATGAAGGCCTTGAGGAGGGGGTCGTTTTCGGCGCGGCGGGACCGGAGGGTGGTTCGTTCGTCCGGGGTGAGGGCGGCGAGAACCTCACTCACGCCCGCGTCGTGCCGGCGCAGGGTCAGCACGGCGGTGGTGACGCCGGCGCCGGTGGTGCGGAAGGCCTGCTCCGGTACCGCGTTGACACTGACGACGTGGGCGTGATCGAGGAGCTGTTCGCGCCGGTCGGTGTCGCTCGGGTTCCTGAGCATGCTTTCCATCACCACCATGCACAGCAGTCCGCCTGGGGCGAGCCGTTCCAGGGAGGCATACAGGAAGTACCAGTGCGCGTCGGGTTCCGCGGCGCGGTCCAGGGCGCGCGTGGCGCCCCGCGCCCCGTAGGGGGGGTTGCCGATCACGAGCTGGTACCCCCGGGCCTCGCTCTGCGCGTTGAAGGTCTCGAATGGGGTGTGGAAGACGCTGGCGTGCGGGTACAGCCCTCTGAGGACCAGGGCGCTGGTCGCGTCCGCTTCGACGGCGGTGATCAGGGTGTCTTTGGGGGCGAGTTCCAGGAAGGTTCCGCCGCCTGCACTGGGCTCGAGGACCTGGCGGGCGGGGGCCAGGGTGGTGGCCAGCGTCCACATGAACCGGGCCAGTGCGGCGGGGGTGTAGTAGGCAGAGGTGCTGGCACTCTGGTCTCCCAGCCCGGCCTCGCCGCTCCACCCCAGCAGCGCGGCGGTGCCGGCGGGGGTGAGGAGTCCGCCAGCGGTGGCGGTGGTGCGGGCGAGGTCGTTGGCGGCGGTCCGGGCGCGGGCGGCGGTTCCGACCCGTTCGACACCCTGCGGGCGGCCCTGCGGCTCTGGGGCAGCGGCGGGGGTGGGCCGCATGGCGTAGGCGCGCAGGGCCGTTTCGGCAGCGGCGGGGACGGCGTCGCCGCCCGGCGTGGAGGGCGAGGTGCGGGGCGCGGCGTCCGTGCCGGCGGTGAGGTGGGGGAAGAGCGTCCGGGAGTCGATGCGGGTCGGGGCTTTGGGCATGCCCGCGCTGTGCCCCACGGACCCGTGGGGCCAGGGGTCAACCGGTCAGTCCATGCCGGTGATGAGCAGCTGGTACGGTTCGAAGGGGTAGTGACCGTGGTGAGCGGCGTGTTCGAGCAGTGCCCTGGCGCCCTCTTCCGTGTGGTACTCGGCCTGCAGGTGACCGGGGCCGCCGCTCAGTCCCCGGCGGATCAGGCCGCGGAGGGTGAGGCGGTGCTGCTGGACGTGCAGGGCGCCGTCCTGGATCCAGGCGCGGTACGCCGGGGCGACCTCGGTGTCCTGCACGCAGGTGAGCACGTCGAGGTTCAGTTGCGCGACCTCCGCTCCGGTGGTGGGCCGCACCAGGACCCGGGTGCTGGGGTGGAGGGTCTTGAGGGCACGTTTGGCGTGTTCGGTGACGCGGTAGGACAGGGCGGCGGCGACCGGCCCGGCGTCGGAGGTGGCGAGGAGGAACATGAGTCCGTTCTCCCTCCACGCCCGGGCCCATGTCAAGCGGCTGCGGCGGTCAGTCGGGCCGGTGCCCGGCGCGCATCATGGGCCACTGCTCGTACTGGGCGGTGCTGGGCAGGAGGGGGGCAGGGTCCGCCGCGGTGTTCGCCGGCCGGTCGGCCTGCTGGAGCAGCGCCCGTTCGATGTCCGCCGGGAAGAGACCGGGCTCGTGCCGGGGCGCCTCTCCCCTGCCCTGCAGCAGGTCGCTGAGCCGGGCCAGGTGACCCTGTCCGAGCAGGTCGCAGAAGTCCTGGCCCTGCAGCGGCGGCACCTGGGTGACCCGCGCGGCGCCGGCAGCGAAGGCGAGGTCCTGCAGCCGGGCGCGCATCCGCATCCCACTCTGGTCGTCGTCGGCGTAAATGAGGGTAGGCCGGTCGAGGCCCTGCAGGAAGGGCCAGGTGTCGGTGCCGGCCAGACCCTGGACGTCGAGGTCCAAGCCGTGGGTGGTAATGGCGCGCCAGGCGGCCGCGGCGTTGAGCTCCCCTTCCACGAGCAGCACGGCGGAGGCGCGGCCATAGCCGGGGTTGCACCATGCGGGCGTGCCGCGGCCGGGCACCATCACGTCGTAGCGGCGCCCGGCGGTGTAGTGGCGGCGTTTGATGTTGAAGGCCCGGCCGTCCGGGCCGTGCACGACGAAGATCAGGTTGCCGCCCAGGGCCATGGCCCGCAGGCTTCCGAGGGGCCACAGCCCCCGGCGCTGCAGGTCCCGGGCGGCGGGGTGATCGGCATGCAGGGGCCGGGCCGCCCTGAGGATGTCGTCCAGTTCGCGGCGGGTGGCCGGGGTGACCTCGCGCGCTTTCTCCCGCGCTTCGGCCAGGGGGTCGGCCGGGCGTGGGGCCGGGGCGGGGGCCGAGGTCGACCAGTGGCTCGCGGTGTTCGTGACGGCGTGCAGTTCACGCCGGGCGTCGCTGGGGGTCAAGCCGATGGACACGAGGAAGTCGAAGGCGTTGCCGCAGGCCTGTTCGCCGCCCCGGCGCTTCCAGAGCCAGGCGCCGCCCGGCCGCCGCCAGACACTGAAAGACGGGTCGGTTTCCTCATGCCCGGGGCGCGGGTCGCGAATGGTGCCGCCACGCAGGCCCAGGCCGCGCGCCGCGCGTTCACCGCAGTGCTTCCGGATCAGGGCCGGCAGGTCACAGGCGTCAACCGCTTTGGAGAGACTCATGCCCGCGTTGGGCCCCGCTCGGCAGAGTGGGGCCAGGTGTCCGGGGGACAGGTCGCGGAATCCAGCCAATGGGAAATTCAAATTTCCCAGCGTCCGGCCCCGACTGAGGGGGGGCTGCTGGTGGTCGCCGCTTTGGAAATTCAAATTTCCCAGCTGGGGGGCCCGCCTCCCGCACCGTGCAGGAGACGCCCCGGGGTCAGGGAGGACGGGTCACATGCAGGCGGCTGCGCAGGAAGCTCGTGAGGTGCCCGATCAGCTGATCAGCCTGCGCCAGGTGCACGCACTGCCCGAAGGCTTCCACATACTTTGCCTCGGTGGTGTCGGAGGCGTGAATCAGGATGGGAATCAGGGCGCGCTGACCGCTGCGCAGGCTGATCGCGCGGCAGGCGGCGTAGTCCATGTCCGTGAGGTCGCCGTCGGTGATGACGATGGTCAGCGAGGGGCCAGGAAACGGGAGGGCGTGCAGCTGCTGCAGGGCGGGCGACAGTGCCGTGTCACCCTGCTGCCGGAGGTCGGCCACCCCATTGAGGGCCTGGAGGGGGGTGGTGCGTCCGTCGACCACTGGGTGGATCTGGTGATCGAATGCCGTGACCATGACCGGCGTGCCGGAGAGCTGGGCCGCCCGCACGAGCATGAACGTCGCATGCCGGGCGAGGTCCATCCGGGTCCGGTGCCGGCCGCCCGGCAGCGCGAGGCCCATGCTGGAACTGATGTCCACGGCGATGCGCAGTCCCGCCTGAACGGGCCGGTCCTGTCCGACCCGGTGGTCGAAGGGACGGGCGTGCCGGGTCACGGCCCGGTCCACCCGGAGCCGGCCGCGGTCGCGGCTGGTGCTCACGCGGGACGGGGCGTGCGGGACCCGGAGGATCCCCACGAGGCGCCTGACGTCTCCCGCGGTGTCGCTCAGCAGCTGATCGGCGCGGGCACTGAGCGCCGGGTCGATGGCCGGACGCTCCGGCCGGGCCGGACCGGCGGCGCCGTGTGGGCGGCCCGTGCCGTCACCGGGCCGGGGGTCGTCCTGGTCCGGCCCGGCCAGAGGCGCTTGCGTGCCGGCGTCCGGCCCGGCCGTCGGGCGCACCGGCTGACCCGCCGGCATGGGCTCCAGGGCCATGCCGTCCCCCTCGAGGAAGACCTGGACGCTGTGGTCGCGCGGGGCATCTTCGGGTTCGCCGATCAGGGCCAGGATGGCGCGGCAGGCCTGGACACAGTCGTCATAGGTCGGTGCGTCCCAGGCGGCTTCGAGCATCGGGCGGATTCTGTCCCAGGTGGGGGCGAGGGACGCGGCGGGCTCATAGGCCCAGTGCGGGTGCGCCTGGGTGAAGCGGTGCAGCAGGCAGCCCCGAATCAGGCTGCCGCCCGCACCGTCCTGGTGCAGGGCGTGCGCGGCGTCCACATCGCAGGCGAACTGAAAGAGCGTGGCCAGGTGCGGGAAGTCGCGGGCCATCAGGCGTTCCATGCGGTGGTCCTCCACGATGTTCACCAGTTGGCCCAGCAGCCCTGGAGGCAGGTCACCACTGAAGTGCGTGTGGCCGGCTTCGTGGGCGATCAGGCCCTCGAGGTACTGAAGCTGGAAGGCGTGCAGGTCCTGGGGCAGGCCGCGGATGTGCCGCACATACTTGACCGGAGGGTACGGGTAGCAGGGGTTGGCGACCATGACCTTGTCCCGCATGTTCACCCAGGCGGTGGGTTCGGCGGGGTTCAGGCGCAGCTGGTACCCGGGGCGCCAGGCGTAGTACCGCCAGGTGGTGTGCAGCCACCGGTTCACGGCGGGCGTGGTCCACCAGTGGTCCGTGGGGCGCAGGGGGGCCGGCGTGGTGGGGGAGGGGAGGGTCTGCATGGGCGGTGTGGGGCCGCCGCTCGGTTGCGGCGGCCAGTGGTGAGGCGCCGGTCCCAGGTTCAGACCAGGGTGCTGATGGCGGTGCCCACCAGGACCAGCAGACTGAGTCTGAGCAGGTCGGCGCAGATGGCCTGACGGGTGCTGGCCGCCTGGGCCTGATCGTGACGGCTGGCCAGTGGCAGCAGGGCAAGGACGGCCACGGCCGCCGTCAGGACGACGGGCAGGACGCTGGGGGTGCGGGCGACCAGCAGACCGAGGCCGCCCAGGAGCAGGGTCAGGCCGAGGGCGTCGGTGACACGCGACGGGGTGGGTCGCGCTGGCGGACGTGGCAGGCCGGTCATGCCCCCAGTATGGGGCCGGCGGCGGCACCGGTCATCGCCGGGGATCGCGCCCCGGCTTGCAATAAGTGTGTACACAATTTAGGATCAGGTATGGCTGATGATCCCGTCCGTTCCCCCAGGCAGCCGGGCAAGGCGCGTGCCCTGCCTGGACACGTCGGCATTCGCGCGTTGCGCCAGCATCTCCCGGAGGTGATCAGCACCGTGCAACAGACCGGCCAGGCCGTCCCGATCACGCACCACGGCAAGCGCGTCGCCACGCTCGTGCCCGCCTCGCAGGACCCGGCCCTGCCCCAGATCATCGCCTTCGCGTCACTGAAGGGCGGCGCCGGGAAGAGCACCCTGAGCATGCACCTGGCGGCCGCGATGTCGAAGGACCGCTCGGTGGTGGTCCTGGACGCGGACGAGGAAACCTCCGTGTGGAAGTGGAAACTGATGGCCGAGGAAAACGGGTTGCGGCTGCCGTTTGACGTTCAGGTGGCGAGCCGCAACACCCTCGTCCGGACGGCGCGGCAACTGGCGAACCAGGGCCACACCGTGGTGATCGACACCCCGCCGAACAACCGCGAGATCCTCAAGACCGCGGCCCTGGTCGCGAACCTGGTGCTGGTGCCCGTCCTGCCCACCGGCATTGACATGGACCGCCTCGGCACCACGATCGAGCTGCTCCAGGAAGTCGAAGCGGCCAAACCTGACTTCAGCTGGGCGGTGGTGCTCAACCGGGCGGAGGCGCGCCGGCGACTGGTGCGGGAGGCGAAAGAAGCGCTGGGTGAGTACCCGAAGCTGCGCAACGCGGTCCGCTCCCTGGCCGCTTACGCCACGGTGTTTGGGGCGGTACCGACCGAGCTCGCCGAGTTCGAGGCGCTGTGGGAGGAGATCAAGTCAGTTTTTCAAGCTGACGAGGTGGAGGCGTGAACCGCTTCGCCGGCTCCAAAGGGCCCGCCGGCGGCTCCCTGTCGAAGATTCTCTCCGCGTCCCGGTCAATCGCCGCGGCGGAACTCAGCCATGAAGCGGACCGCACCGCCCTGCAGGCCGGGGAGGCGCTGCAGCGCGTCCCGCTTGCCCTGATTGATCCAAGCCCCTATCAGGCACGGCGGTCATTTGACAGTGCCGCCCTGCAGGACCTGGCGCGGAGTCTGCGCGCCGATGGCCAGCAGGTGCCCGTCAAGGCGCGGCCGGTCAGCGGGCGGTTCGAGCTGGTGTACGGCGAGCGGCGCTGGCGCGCGGCCCAGCTCGCGCAGCTCGACGATCTGCTGGTGATCGTTGCGGACGTCCCGGATGACGAGGCGCGCCTGATCGGGCTGCTGGAAAACCTCATGCGTGAGGGCCTCAATCCCCTGGACGAGGTGGACGCGAAACTGGCGATCGCCGCGGAGGTCCTCGGGATTCCGGCCGTGGACGGGGCCGCAGGCTGGACGCAGGTGCAGGCCCGGCTGCGGTCCCTGCGCAAGCACCCGGAACAGGACCATGCGGCGGTGGCAGCCCTGACCGAGGCCTTCGCTCAGTTGGGCGCGGAAAGCTGGGAGTCGTTCGCGGCAGGAAAGATGAATCTCGTAAATCTCGCCGAGCCCATGCGGACGCACGTGCGTGAAGGCAATCTGGAGTACACCAAGGCGCTGCTTATCGCCCGCGCTCCGGCAGAGCACCACGAGGCCCTGTGTCTGGCCGCGCTGGGCGGGTTGACCGTGCAGGCGCTCCGGACGCAGATCGCGCAGCTCCGCCCCGAGCAGCCGGCGGCCACCCTCGGTGAGCGGGTGTCGAAGCTGCGCCCGTTCCTGTCCGGAAGGAAACTCACGGCCCTGGACGCGCCGACCCGCACGCGGGTGGAAACGTTGATCACCGAGATCGAAGCCCTGGTCGCGGGCGACACAGGTGGCCGGGCCCGCCGAGGACGCCAGGGCAAGTAGACGACTGCACCCGGCCGACGCCACCAAGCAGCAGAACAGCACACTGGCCCGCCATGGCGGGCCAGTGTGCGTTGAAGGGAAGACGGCTCGGCTCAGGTCAAGGGAGGTCCAGGGTCGCGGTGTTGCTGACCAGGACGGGCATCGTCGCCCTCGGGTTGTCCCCCAGGTTCGCGCGGATGTGGACCAGAATCATGTACTTCCCGGCTGCCAGGCCGGCCTTGCGAATTTCACTCAGGTTCAGTTTGAAAGAACTCCACTGGCCTTTCTTGCTGGAGAATCCCATCAGCACTTCTGCACAGGCGGACTGCACATTCGGGGAGGTGAGAAGCGCCCGGCCCTGCCGGTCGAAGACCGTGAACCGGACCTGACAGGGGGAGGTGGAAAATTGCCGTCCGGGCGTTTCCAGCCCTTTCAGTTTGACGGTGAGGACTTGAGCGGGGGTCCCGACCGTGATACGTCCAGGAATGAACAGCTGAACAGGCGCGGGCTGCGCCTTGGACGCCACCGGCATGCCGGCCGACTGTGCCTGAGTGGGGTTCATCGCGGCCCCTCCTAGAGCGGCGAGGGTCAGCAGGGCGCGCAGGGGCCGGCGCCCTGGACGTGAAGTCATCAGTTGCATGGTCCTCCTGTCGTACAGAACGTGAAGCTGCCCAGGCCTGCGTAATCCTGGCGGATGTTCTCCACCGGCGAGAACCATGATGCGCTGCTGCTGTTCCCCGCAAAGTGAATGCCGGCCAGTTGGACGTTGTAGTCGTTGACGTTCAGGGCATTTCGGATGAACCAGGCGGTTCCACTGTCGCCCCCGGCGGAGAGCTGGTACGTGTCAGTGGGGTTCAATCGTCCGACCTGGACGGAGTCCAGCACCACATACGTGCCGACGTTGGGGTTGTCGACGGCGAAATCCGTGTGATCATCGACGACTTTTCCTTTCGTCCAGCCAGTCGTCGCCCCGACTTTGGTGACGATACTGTTCACCGCGGGCCGGGAGGCGACAGCGGTGACGGTGTAGGCGTTCGGCACGCCGTTCACGACCGTCACGTCATCCTGATTGACCGATTCAAATGGCCGGGCGATCCGGCCGATGTTGCTGTCCACTTCGTAAGTCGCAAACACGACGTCGGCACGAACACACTGGGAGACCTGCCCTGACTCGTTCCCCGCGCATCCCGGGGTGGTCTGGAGGATAGGCCTGGGGTCGATGGCTTCCTTCCCAATGCGGGTGCCCACCTGGTAGAAGACGAAGTTGTCGTACGCGCCGACGGTGGGCGTGCAGTGTCGTGCGGTCAGGAAGCCCTGAGGATTGGTCAATCCGTTCGCCGTACCGGTGAAGCGGACGTTTGTGCCGATGGAGCACAGCTTGTAATTCACTGTGGGATCGGGTGAACCTGAAATCCGGATCCCTCCGATCGGGTAGGGGAAGTTTGCCCGGAGGCTGAGTTCCGGTCCGGCATCGATGATGTCGAACCGCACCAGGTCGTCCGGGTATCCCAGTTCCTTGACCTTGGCCCTGAGGGTCTCCAGCGCTTGGGGGTTGCGGGCGGCGAGGACCAGGACACCGTCAGCGTCACCGATGTAGGAGGAGACGGCCAGGCCGGTGCGGAGAAGTTCGCTGCGTGCCTTGATCTTGGCCTTGTACAACGCCGTGAAGTTATGCTTGACGGTCACGAACTCAGGCTTGACCCGCTTGACAGGGATGATGCGCCCATCGTCGTCGTAACGGACTGAAGCGCGGGGATTATTGTCCAGCAGCGCCTTCAGGGCCTGCGCGATCTGCCCGACGCGCTGCCCCGGGAGGGCCCCGCCGTGTTTCACCAGTCGGAGGGTGATGGCGCCATCGGAGTCCAGGGTGTACCCGGCGAAATTGGGGTGCGTCTCAGCAAGGCGGGCGAGTTGACTGTCAAAGTCGTCCGCCTCGCGCTCCTCAGCGGTCAGGGGCGCCAGATGCCAGGCGCCCTGAGCGTTGACCTGACGGCCGTCCTGGGGTGCGGCGGTTTCACTGGGCGGTTGCCCACAGGAAGCAAGCACAGCTGTCAGCAGCAGGGTGAGGGGAAGGTGGTGCCGGTAAGCCATGTCAGATCCTCCTTAGATCGTTGGTGCCCTGCAGGTGTTCACCCGTTGGATGGGCGCTCGCAACACCGCTCAGGCCGGTTGAGGATAGGTCGTGCCGTACGCTCAGCCAGGCTCAAATCTGCACCATGAGAAAGGGCTCAACAGCGCGCGGAACCTCTGCTGGCTGGGAGATTCCCTTGCCAGTAGGAGCGGTGCCGATCACTCCGTTCCATGTGGACCGCGTGGCCTCCACCTGAATGCCTTGCGTCCCTGATACATGTTTGTAGACCGCATTGGCCCCCGGGGAGCGTTGACGCCCCATGCCCGGGGTGTTCCGCCCCCGCAGCCCGTCAGGCCGCCCGGGCACGCTGCGCGGCGGTGTGCCGCAAGAGGCGTTCCAGGGTGGTCTGAAGACTCTTCGCGGCGGCCAGGTCGATGCCGCCGTCCTCGGTGAGCGGGCAGCAGAAGGGGATGACGGTGGTCTCGAGCGCTTCGGTCAAGGCCGCCTCCAGCGCGAGGCCGCAGTCCATCAGGTCCTTGACCTCGGTGAGATAGTTGACGCCTGTGCCGAAGTTGAGTGGCTGGCTGAGCAGCTGGCCCTTGGCCTCGGTCATGTCCCGGGTGGCGAGCTCCAGCGCCGTGACCACGATGGCAGCGGCCGTTCCGGCGACCGGTTCGTAGACGGCCATGCACTTGGCCTGGTCCGGCTGGTCAACGAACAGGGTGATCTGCATGCGGCGCTTGAGGGCCGGGTCAAGGGAACCCTGCTGCGTGTACTGGCTGCCGGCGTTGGTGGTGAAGATCAGGCTGAGGTGATCCTCGCGGGCGTACAGGATCTCCGGCCGGCCCTCCTCGTCTGTTTTGCCGGGCAGTTCCAGGGTGTAGTACCGCCCGACGGGCAGGTCCCGCCCGAGCAGGAGCTTCAGTTCGTCCTGCGTGTACGTGTCGGTCAGGCCGATGAACACGCCCCGGTGGAATTCCTCCATGCGCATGAGCTCGTCGATGGCCAGGATCACGGCCTCTCCGGACATCGCGCGCCGCATGGCGCGGGCGATGGTGCCGTCCACCCAGGTAAACCCGCCGCCGCAGGGCGCGAAGTAGCCGACGAGGTCGCGGTCTTCCAGGCCAATCCGCCCCTTGATGGCGAACAGCGGCCGGTCGAGGTCGCGGCACACGGCCTTGACGAGTTCAGTCTTCCCAACGCCGGTCGGGCCGACCAGCAGGGCCCGGACGCCGCGGGCGGCGCGCCTGGCGAGGACGCTGGCACTGTCGCGTGCGCCCGTTCCCCCATGAGGAATCGGGCGGGGCGCCTCACCGAACAGCAGGGGCGTATGGGGGAACGTGCCGGGGTCCTGGACGGTGGCCGTGACGCACCCGCGGTCCGCTTCGACGCGTTTGTGGGTGTAGTACACCCCGTCGACCACCCGGAACATCGCCTCCTGCACGTCCGGGAGGTGGCTGATCCGGGCGAGTTCGGTGGGCGTGAGGGGCAGGCTGGCGGCCCGTTTGACGCACTCGGTCAGGGTCGCCCAGTCACGCTGGAGGGTGCTGTGCCGGCCGAGCAGCACGGCTTCAGCGATCAGGGCGACACTGGGGCGCACGCAGCCTTCGATGTTGGTCCACGTGGTCTGACCGGCCGCTTCCGCCACGGTGAGCAGGTGCCGCTGTGAACTCTGGTAGGCCAAGGTGAGTCGCCGGGCGTCGCGCCAGGCCTGGACCTGGCCGGTGAGGATGAGGCAGGCGGCCTGCAGGGCGCCCCATGACACCCGGCGCATGTTCGAGGTGCTGGGCCCGATGGTCGAGTGGGCCGACTTGGGGATGCTGACCGCGCCGCGTGAACCGATGCCGGGAAAGAGGGTGCACGTGGTGCGGAAACCGTCTGATGCGGAAGTCATGCCGGCGCGCTGGCCCGCGCGCGTGAGCGCCGGGCCAGGGTTCACGGCAGGGGCCGGACTCCAGGTCAGGCCACGCGTTGCGGGAGGGGCGCCGCGGACGCCTGCTGGCTCTCCGGTTCCGGGACGGCGAGGGTGACGTACCCCCCAGCGTGACGTTCAGTGAGGGCGTCATGCAGTTCGGGGAGTTCATCGGGTCGCAGGGGCACCAGTGGCCGGCCGGCGGCGTTGAAGGCGTGCAGGTGACTGTCGATGCGCTGGAACCGCGTGACGGGATCGAACGCCAGCCGCTGGTGAAGGACCACGCAGCGGGCCGTGGGGTACATCCGGCGCACGGCGGGCAGCAGCTGCGCGTCAAGGGCGTACTCGGGCATTCCCGCGTCACTGGCCGTGGGCCCGGCACGGTGAGCGCGGCCGCTCATGCCACCCTCGCGGTCCGGGCCACACTCAGGCCGGCAGGTTCAGCGGCCCGTTGGCCGCCAAGGGCAGCGATCAGGTCAGTGACCGGCACCCCGCGGCGCTCGGCGAGCTGTTTGACTTCGAGCGCCAGGATCTCCTCGGCCGGGAGGAGAGTGGGGGGCGGCGGGGCGGCGGCCGCCAGAGTGGCGCCCAGGGTGTTGGCCCGGGCCACCCGGATGTGTTTCAGGGCCCGCCCGTCAAAGCTGGTGCCGGCCTGGGCCGCCGCACGAATGGCGGCAATGGCGCGGTCCAGAAACACCCCCCGCAACCGGCTCACCTGCTCAGCCGTTCCGAGCTTCAGGGTCCTGCCGCCAATCAGCGCGAGCACGTCGTCCGGCAGGTGTTCGACCAGCGCGAGGCGCGCCTTGATGGTCGCCGGGTCCACCCCGGTATTCGCGTGAATCCCTTGAACAGACAATCCTGACCGGAGGGTCTTGAACCACCGCCCCTCATCGACCGGGTTGGGGCTGCGGTTGTGCAGGCCCGCCAGGATGAGCGCCCACTCGGGTTCGCTCAAGCCACGGTACACGAGCGCTTCGATGGCTTCCTTGTTCTCCGCGCGCGCGGTCTGCACGCGGCGCTTGCCGTCCCTGACGACGTACGACCCGTCAGGGCATTCTTCGACGACGATCATCATCAGCTGCCCGACGCAGCGGACTGTTTTCGCCAGCCGATTGGTGGCGCCGTGCGTGTCCTCATGGAGTTCGCTCAGGGGAATGGTCCGCCATTCCCCTTGGGGCACCTGAACCTGAAGCAGGGGATCGGGGGAAGCGCCGGACGGGGGGCGCGCCTGGGTCATGGCTCTGGTCTTCGGCATGACGGCCGGGGGGCCCGGCGGGCGGCCGGGCCAGGGGCGGGTTACTCGTCGGCGATGAAGACGGGGATGCCGCTTTTCTGCGCAGCGGCGAGCCGCTCGGCCATGGTCGCGGCGTCCGGGCTCTGGATGACGGTGAGGTTGGTGATCGGCGCGACCAGAAAGAGGGCCAGGGCGTACTCGGCATGCCGGGGGACGCTGGGGGTCATGACCGGGTACGCGGCGCCCTGCGCGAGCCGGCGCCGGGCCGGTCCGCCGGGCGCGTCGGGATCCACGGACACGTTCGGTTCGGCATGCCAGGCCCAGCCCAGACAGCCCTGCGCCGGAACGTGCCCCTTCCCGCACGGGCAGGTGAAGCCGGCCGGGGCGGGAAGCGCCGCGGCGTTGGTGATCAGGGCCCGGGGGTGCAGGAGGTACAGGCAAGACTCGCTGGTGAGTTCGCCGATCGGCCCGGTGTGGCTGACTTTCCGGGACAGCCCACCGCGCACGGCCTCCTCGATGAAGTCCGCCACCTCGGGGTAGTGGCTCTCACCCACCCAGTCCAGCAGGTGGGTGACGCCGTCCAGCTGGAAGGCCTTCATGCCAATGGGGGAGACCCCCCATTCTTCCGCGTCCACCAGCTGAGGGAGATCCACCAGCAGGTCTCTCAGGGGAATCCCGCTGATTCGTGGACCGCACTCCACGTAGACTTCCCCGGCCGTGCGGCCATGACCGCAGAGGCGGGCGCCGCCGTGCACGCCGGACGGGCTGCTGGCCGATGATGAGGTGACAGGAGCTGTGGGGGGCAGGGGAGACGGCGTCATGAATGCTCACTGGCCCCGGCAATCAGGCCGGGGCCAGGGGTGGCTTCGCCGCGGGTCACGGCGGGGCGCCTGTCACGCGCTCCCGGCGTGCGCCCGCGCCGTGAACGTGTCCTGATGGATCCGCGTGACCTGCAGCGCTGGCCACAGGTCCGACCGGACCGAGCCGCCAAGCGCCGCTTCTGCCGCCAGGTGCAGCAGGTACAGCGTGGAGATCTCCAGGAAGGGCCGCCCGGTGATCTGGGCGTCAGGCCAGGTTCGTCCGGCCACCGTCATGAGGACGTGGCCCCCGTGTTCCTGGATGACCACGCGGTCCGGGCCGACGCGCAAGTTGATCGCGGCCCCCCGCACGCGAACCGGCCAGCGGGCATCCACGATCGGAACGAACGGTTCGGCGCGCAGCAGGGCGAGCGGTCCACCGAGCGGCCGCAGGGCCCGCAGCAGCAGGTGCGTCCCGGCACTCCGGGCAGTGTCCGGCAGCGCGCCGTGCAGCGCCAGCGTCCCCCGGTCGATGTCGAACGAGCAGGCGGTCAGCTCAGAGTGAAGGCCGGCAGCGAACACCACCGTTCCTCCCACGCCGGAAGACGTGGTGTGCGTCACCCTGAGCTGACCGAGCGGGCGCACCCGGCGTCCGGACCGGTGCGACAACGTCCATGTGACCGAGTCTTCGTCTTTCACGGCGGCGCTGGCCGCGTTGACCTGACTTGTGTGACTCATGCGGACCAGACGGGTCCCGGTCGCCTGGCGGCCGGGACCACGGGTCAGGTTGCGGGCGGCATGATCGTCCCGGCCGCGCAGCGGGGTCCTCGCACCGTCACCGGCCGCCGACTGCCGGCCTGGTCTGTGGTGCGCTTCGTCACTGGTGATCAGGGCAGTTCAGGTTGGCTGGCGATCGGCCTCGACGTCCTCGAATGCATGCAGTTGCCGCGCCGCCTCCTCCAGGTCTGCCAGGGCGGCCGTCAGGTCCCGCTCGCGCTCCGCAGCAGTCCGGGCCGACTGGTACACCCGCCACTGCAGGGAATACTTCACGGCCGCGTCCAGTGCCTGCGGCGTGGCCACCAGAGGGCGCAGCCGCTGCGCTTCCCGCTCGATCGCGCGGATGCCCGCCTCACTCGTCGGCCGCCGGTCCACCCGGCTCAACGACCGGCCCGACGTGACCCTCGTGCCATACCGGTCCTCTTCGGCCACGGTGGTCGTGGTGTACGGGACCTTGTTGATGACGGGGCGCTGAAAGGTGATCACGACCAGGCCTTGAGCCGTCACGCGGCCCTCGCCCGGACCGAACGCGGTCATGAGAGGCAGTGGGGCCGGCGCGCACGGCGACGGCGGCACGTGAATGGCATGCGGCGGGAGGCCCGGAAGGACAGGGCGGCTCCCCGGTGTCTTCCCGGTCGGTACAGAGCAGATCATGCTGACCGGCCGGCCCCCGACTCCAGGGGGCCAAGTGTCAACGCTGACCTCGCACCGTGCCCACCTGCCGCCCGCCGGCCTGGTCCGTTCGGCTCATTGCAGGCAGCGGGCAGCGTCCTGATCCAGGCCGAACTCCGCGGCACGTGAGCGCCAGCGGGTTGCTTGCAACCCGCGCCCCCGGCCGTGCAGGAAGCGGCCGCCCCCCCTGCCGGGGCGTCCCTGGCCGCCCCGGCAGGGGGGGCGGCCCGCCACCGCTCGCCGCGTCCACGGGACGTCAGTGACCGGCCCGCGCGCGCATCCCGAGGTACACCTGCAGCGCCAGGCTCCGGGTCCGGCGGGCCGCTGCCGGGTCAGCCGACGACACCCAGGCCTCCGCGCGGGCGCGGCGCACCGGATCGGCGATCACCACCGTGACCTCATTCACGACCAGGGTCCCCTCGTCGTTCACGTGACCGTTCACGAGAACCAGGTCAAGGCCCGACTGCAGGAGTCCGGCCACCTCGTCCGCCGACACTTCAGCGGCGAGCAGCTCCAGGTTCGCGCCGGACAGACTGGCCGACGCTTGCAGGCCACCCAGGAACACGCCCCCTTTCAGGACCGGAAGGTCCAGGGCATTTTGCAGGCCATCCGCCAGGTCCAGGCACGCTTCCGGAGCGGTCACCCTCGCTGTGGGGCGCACCTGCACGTTGACGGTCGGTTGGGAATCACGGGTCATGTGCACCGCCTGGTCCGGCCTCGCAGAGCCGGACCAAGGGTCACTGGCCGCCGCCGGGGTCACGCCGCCTGGAGGGCCCGGGGGGCCGCTGGGCCCGCCGCGGGCGCCCGGGTGATGCGCCGGACTTCCATCACGTCATACGTCACCACCTGCCCCTGCCGGTCACCCCGGTCGCGGCGCAAGGCCACACTCACGTCCACCTCGGCCGCCTTTCGCAAACCAAGCAGCTGGTCCGCTTCACCCCGCCACGCCTCCAACTTGAAGTAATGCACCTTCGTCCGCCCCTGCACCCCCACCCGGGCCGTCACCTTCCCATTGGCGTGCCGCTCCGGCGCCGAGACCAGAAACCCGCGGCTGAAAAACTCGTTCACCGCTCCCTCCAGAAACGGCGTGGTCCCCCTGGTCACCACCCGCCCCCCCTGCAAGGAGCAGGCACCGGTCCCCAGGAGCCGCACCTGCCCGGCCGCCTGCCCATCCCGCCCGGTGAAGGTGTGCTGAGCCGCCTGGCACTTCACCACAACCGCCCGGCCCACCACCAGCACGTCCCTCGGCACCAGTCGCTGGGCGAACTCCACCGCGTGAATCCACGTCAACCGGACGCCACCTGCAGGGTCCGAGATGCCCGCCAGACGAACCACCACGCCGCGTTCCGAAGGCGTCACCGAAAGCACCACACCCGTCAGTTGTCCAATCATGCCCGCCGCCTGGCCCGGACTCGCAGAGTCGGGCCAAGGGTCCCCTCGGCCTGCGCCGCCCAGGTCACCCCGGGCCGCCCACGTTCACCCCACCAGCGGAGGCGGCACCCGACCCACCTCGTGCACCACCACGTCCCCGCCCGCATGTTCACGGCCCAGGCGCGCCACCTCACGCCGCACCACCTCACCCAGCACCACCCCCAAGAGCGCCTCCGCAGCCCACGGGGCCAGGGCGTCCGACACAGCCCGCACCCCATCACCCACCGCGCCCGCATCCCACCACGCCCCGGTCAGCAGCGTCGCGTCACGCACCGCCAGCTCCACCGCCTCCACCTCACCTTCCGCCAAGGCGTCTGCCAGCGCCACCCGGTACGCCGCGCGGGCCACACGCTCCACCGCCTCCACACCCAGCGCCGCCACCACCCACGCCTCCTCCACCGCGTTCCCCACCAACAGGCGCGTCGTCAGCTCCTCCCCATACCCCACGAACTCCCGCGTGAACGAAGCACACACCGCGCCAAACCACCCGCGCGCCTCCGCCTCCCCCACCCGGAACCCGCAATCAAACGCCACCACGCCCGACTCCACTCGCTCTGCCATGCCCGGCCACGGCACGCGCCGTGCGCGGGCCAGGGACCCCACCCCAGCGACTCATGCGCCACTCATTCGGAGTGGCCAGGGCATAGGCCAAAAAACAAAGTAATGTACCAAACAAACAAGCTGGCAATTCACACTGTAAGCAGACGGGCCCGCCCACCAAGGAGCCCCCACAGGCCAACAAAAACACCCCACACCACCCCTCCGCGTAAGGTCCCATCTCTCCCAGTTTTTTCAGGTGCGATCTCCAGTCACCGGGACCCCCAGTGGCACCCACCAAAACGGCGGTGCGCCTCTCATGTACCCGCCCGAGGTGCACGGCCACGCGACCGGCGCACTGCCCTGCCCGAACACAATGCCCTGAAGTCGCTCGCGTCACTGTTTGAAGTCATGGCGGTCACTCACTGAAGTCATCACGGTCAACCGCTGAAGTCGTTGCGGTCACTCCCCTGAACCCCGGGCCGCCTCTCGTACCTCCAGGGCCTGGCCTGCCCGAACACCTGCATGCACCAGGAAAGGGCACAGGCCCTTCTTCTGATGCCCGATTCCGACCCAGGCCGACCCGGCTCAGGTGCCCTCGGTCCTGGTGCACCACCATGACCTTGCGGGCAGGCCCGATGGTCAGCCCACGACGCGCCACCCCATGAGGGCCAACGCTGAACGTATGCTGCCTGCCACTGCCTCATTCATGGTTGACGACCTCGCCGAACGACTCGGGGTCACCCGCCGCCACGCCTACCGCCTGATCAGCGTCTACCGCACCGCGCGCCTGACCAGCGCTGGCCCCACCTCACGCGGCTTGCCCCTGGGAGAAGCCACGCTGGCTCCCCATGAGTTCATTGAGATCCTGGCCTTCCACGGAATCGCTCACCAGTTCTCCCTGCCGACCCTGATCACCGTTGGGGGCCTCTCGGCCGTGCTGATCCCCACTGCGCAGGCACTCGCCTACGCCGTCGACCTCGGCATCATCAGCCCCGCCGAGGCAGAGACTGCGCACACCTCCACGGTCGCAGCGCACCTCCCACCCCGCGCCACACTGGCAGACGAATTCGCTGACATCCGCGAGCGACTGGGGGTGATCGCTCTGAACGTCAACAGGACCTACCAGATCGTCAGCACCACCCAGGCCACCACTGGACCAAGCGACCCGCTCAGCAAACAGGTACGCTGACCCCAGACCTGGCTCGCTGCCCAGACGTGCTCCCTTGTCCTGTCGCCCCCTGCGCCCCGCCTCACCACCGCCCCCACCCACGGACGCACTTTGAACACCCCACCAGTCTCCTCACCGGCCCGCACGCCCCCCTACCGGACGGCACTCCAGCTCGGGGTGCTCGTGTCTCTTCCCTTCGGGCTTGCCCTCATCCTCGATGCGACCGCCGCTTCAGACCGCACGGCCATGCTTCACCGGGCCTGCCGTGCCTTCATTGACGCCCCGAACCCCTGGCAGCCTGTCCACACAGTCGCAACCCAGTTGGAGCACACCGGCCCAGGCTTCGGGCTCGACGGAACGCTGGAGGCCATCCGAGCAGAATTCCAGGCGATCGCCACGCCTCCGCCGCACACCCTCCGGCTTCACGCCGCCCCGCTCTCCCGCGGCCGCAGTCTTTTCACCCCCGTCACCGTCGCCCTCGCTCCCACAGTTCGCACCGTCGCCACAGGACGCACCCAGAGGCCCGGCGCCCTGACCCTCTTCGTCGACCTGCCCTGGCGCAACGGCAGCCACAACTCCGTCACGACCATCACCCCCTGCGGAATGGTCCGGCATCAGCTCAGCCTGGTGATGACCACCCCGGACGCCGCACGCCTCACTGTCCGCACCAACGCAGGCACCCCAGACGCCGCCGTGACCACCACGACCATCACCTCAGACAGCATGTCTCCGGCCGCTCTCCCAGAGGCACCTTGATACGGACCCACCACGAAATGGGCGCCCGACCGGGCGCCCTGAAAATGACAGAACAGAAGCAGGTCAGCTCGGCGCGGACAACAGCGGCTCAGCGGCATCTGCCCAGCGCACCCACTCCTCGACACGCTCCCGATGCCCCCACTTCGCATCCTGCGCGACCCGGACATACACGGCTTCCGGCAGGCGACCGGCCGCCACCTCTTCAAACGCTCTCGCCATGTTCTCGAACACGAGGTACTCACCCCGGCTGAGCAGCTGAATGCCCAGGCCCGCCGCCGGCCGCCCGGTCAGTCCCTGCTCGTTCCTCTGAATCAGAGGCCACAGCGTCCTCTCCTCCTGCTCGTGATACGCCTCGTGCAGGCTGCCGGCGTGGAAGGTCAGCACCACTCTGGCCTCCCGGGCACGCGCATAGGCGATCGAACGGGCGTCCGTCAAGGTGCTGACCTCATCCACCTCCATCCAGCGAGGCTGGAAGTTTTTCAACACGCGGTTCAACGTGTCGGTCTGCCGCGCCGGATCACCGATCGGGATCCGTGTCGCCAGTCCCATCAACTTATGCGGGCGATACCCGTCCCCGTACACCTCGTTGCTGCTGTCATTCACAAACAACCGGCCGCCCAGGGCCTCAGCCAGGATTCGGTTGGCATCGCGCATCATTGCCGTCTTCCCGCTGCCCGCCACGCCGAACAGGAACAGGCCGTCGCGCGCATCCTCCAGCCAAAGCCTGAACGGCTCAGCAACTCCCAGATACGCCCGGGCGACCCGTACGGTGACCACGCTGGTGTGACCGTACGTGGCCTCCCTGGCCAGGCGATGCAAGGTGCCTTCGATGCCGAGGCGTCCGTCCCGCCGCCACTGACCCACCGAATCCAGGAGGGCCATCTCCTCGCGCGTCAGATCCATCGGGTACAGCACGTGCGCGTGCCGGTACAGCACCTCAAGGGGTCCGTGCGCGATCATCCGGACCTCCTCGATCTCACGCAGCCGACCCGTCACATAGGGCTGCACCTTCGGGGGAAACAGCCGCTCGAGCCGATCGAACTCCTCGTCCGCGCTCAGATCCAGGATGAGTGCGGGTGGATGGTATTCGATTCTGCTTAACCGGGCGACGCCGGGCACGACCGCCTGCGCCCCGCTCTCTGCGGGGATGACCACGGTCACGCCCTCACGACCATAGGGGTCCGGCCGGGCGTCGCTCATCCCGCCCCCCGCTGCCGCGCCGGGACAGGTTCTGGCCGTGGGTACTGCAGGCCGCCCTGCCGCCGCAAGGCCCAGTACGTCTGAAGGATGACCTGGACGTGGGCCCGGCCGCGCGCCGACCATCGGCCCGCCTGCACGTTCCCCGGACCGTCATGGTAGGCCTGCAGGGCCACGTCCCACGACCTGAACTGAAACCACAACATCCGGAGGTACCGCCCGGCGCCCTGAAGGTTCTGCCGGGGATCGAAGGGATCACGGACGCCCAGGCTGCGGGCCGTTGCCGGCATGAGCTGTCCCAGACCCTGAGCGCCGGCCTCGCTGACCGCCCTGACGCAGTAGCGGCTCTCGGCCCAGACCAGACTCACCAGCAGATCTTCAGGCAGCCCGTGTGCCTGCTCCGCCTGTCTCGTCTGACGCCACAGATTTTCCGGCACTGCGCCGCAGGCACCGGCAGCAGGCAGCAGCAGCAGCAGGGCCGCCACGCCCGCGCGCGCCACCCTCCAGCAGTGACCGCGCCAGGCATCCAGAACCCACATCATCACGCCTCGTGAATGGTGACGGCCGCACCTCGTTTGAGTTGACTGCTGCTGCGGGCCCGGAGGGCCAGGACCACCAGGCCCAGCCCGAACATCGCGCCGGTCGTCCCCGCAGCGAGCCACCACAACAGGGCCAGGGCACTGCACAGGACAATCAACGCCTCGTAGCGCAGGGGAATGCGAGAAAGAAATCGGTCCAGCATGGTCAGGTCCTCCGTCTGTCGTTTCAGTTGGCTGGCACTGCGGGCGTCCAGCACGAGGAGAATGATGGCGAGCCCCGCCACGAATCCCTGCTCACCGGCATACGCGGGCCACAGTGCGGTGACCAGGGTGGCGCCGATCAGCATGGCCTCATACCGGTAGGGATTGGCGAAGACCGCTCGGTAGAAAGGGTCATTCATAACCCCGACTGTGCTGCCCGGCAAGGTGACGCACAGCGGCGTGCCCGGACCGAACAGTCCGGGCACGCCGTCAGAGGACCCTGCCGTTACTTCCCGAAGTAGCGCTTCAGGACCTGGATGCGGGGCACCGGGCCCTCCCGCGTCACCTCACCCGCCCAGGTGGTCAGCTGCTGCAGGGAGGCCGGGTTCTCGATCACGGTCACCCGCACGTCCGCATAGCTGTCCAGTCCAGGACCTGAAGCGACCCAGGAGCCGTCCACCATGATCCAGGGCGTGGTGATCCTGCCGACCATGTAGGTGTAGATCGACGGCGGCCCGTGGCTCACGGTCAGCAGGTACCCGCCGGCCCGGGCCTTGCTGCCCTCCACAATCAGGAAGACCCGCGTCCCCCTGCGGGCAGCGGCCTTCAAGGCCACGGCCACGTCCTCACGCAGCACACTGGGCAGCACGGCGACGATTTCACGGCGCGCTTTTGAGACTTGAGTCAGCAGGTGCTCCACCCCCTGCGAAGGCGGTCGGGGTGAGGCCGTGATCATTCCTGCCGCCGTGCCGGTGCCGCTCACCTGGGCGGCACCGTCAGGCACCACACCTGTCAGGAGCAGGCATACGGTCATGAGGACGCGGGCGTGTCTGGACACCCCGGGCCTGCGCCGCCCCGGTTCCCCGGTCGCCGGGGATGGGTGGGGCACGCCCGAGGTCGTCCGCTTCCTTGCCCCTTGCCAGTGATGACGGCGGTGGCCGGTCATGCGTCGTCACCCCGCTGCACCACCTGGGCCGCGAGTTCCTGTGGACTCACCCGCTTCTTCTGACGCCTGGACTGTTCCGGCTTGCGCAGGGACTCGGCCTGGGAGGCCTGCGCCACCGCCTGGGCGGTCGCCATCAGGTCCTGCATCGGGATCTCGTTCCACTGCCGGCCGCGCACCACCCGTTTGGGGAACGCGTAGTCTCCTGCCGGCAGCTGCATTTCACGCAGCACGGTACTCGAACACACCAGGAGGTTCTGGGTCTCTTCCCAAAGCGCGTCGACAACTTCGATGTCCGGCGTGGCGCTGCTCGCCTGGCACGCGGTCAGGTACGTTTCCCGCTCCGGGTGCCCGGTGACCCGCTTCGCATTCGCTCTCAGCCAGGCGTGCGGACCGAAGCCCCGGGCATATGCCTGGACGTACGTCACCATGCTGTCCGGCACCTGTTCCATGACCACGGGCTCAACCGTGACGAACTCCCCGGTCGAGCTGATGCGCACCAGCTTGCTCTTCAGCAGGTACTCGTAGTGCCGCTCGCCATTCACGGCTTCCGGAAGTGAACTGCGTCTCACCTGGATGCAGTTCTTGTCCTGGTTCATCTCCACGGGGATGAGGGCCTGGAGGCAGGTTTCAATCCAGGTGATGGCCTCCTGAGGCGGCTTCTGATACTCCTCGTTGAACGTGGCGGGCCGCCCCGGCGCGTCCGGGGCGTCCGGCTGGGACCGGGACGGCGCCTGGGTCAGCTGCGGCGCTGCCACGTCGCCAAGTTTCGCGCCGCGGCATTGGCCCTCCCGGATGAGGCGCTGGGTGTACGCCACAAGGTCGCCTCCGCACCGGTCGAGGGTGGCCTGATACAGCGGGTAGAGGTCGTTCCGCCGGGACCGGGGACGAATTCCTGGTCCGGACACGAAGGGCATGTTCATGGGGATCAGCTGCGTGCGGATCGGCTGGTGCCCGTTCACACGCACGACCGCCTCACCCAGACCAAAGGTCGGGAATTCCTCGTAGGCGAGCAGGTGAACTTCCGTGAGCCGACCCGTGGACCCTTGCGAAGCGTCCGGTTCGAGCGGGTTGAGATTCCGCGAACCGGTCACGGTCACGTCGAGCGCGGTGGTCTTCCCGATGGCCTCGCTGACTCGGGCGGCGTCATCCCCATTGATCCCCCGGGGGAACATGACCAGACGCGCGATGACGTTGGTGGTCATGGCCTTCCAGTAGCTCTCGCCGTACACCAGTTCCCCCTGGGCCATGTTCTGAATGCCGAGGTGGTGCGACACGTTATAGCTGCGCAGGGTCCCCAGGCTCCGCATCAGGTAGTTCACCTTCCCGATGGCGGGCAGTTCGTCCATCCAGTACGCCAGGTGCAGGGTCAGGCGTCCGCCCTGGGCCTCAGCCACCTGCATGGCAGCGCGGTCGAAGATGCGTTTGTACAACCGGAACAGCACCTCTGCACTTCCGTCCAGCTGGTTTTTCTGGTTGATTCCAATCAGAACCAGCGTCGGAGTGCGCAGGCAATCCGTCGGATCGATGACGTGACCGCCCTTGGCGCTGGTCGCGAGGACGACATCCTCGTCGAAGAACACCTTCAAGGCGCTGACGATCCCGTTTTTCGTTTCAGCCATGCTGTTGTCGCCTGCCGCTTTGAAATTCTTGATCACGTTGGCGACGTCGTCGTTCTGGATATCGCTGATCATCGACAGGATCTGTGCGTCTTCACTCATGGCCGCACGCAGCACGCCGCCAAGATCGGCCTGATCACCGTACTTCTTCCGGTGCGCGAAGACGAGAGCAGCGATCAGGAACCGCTTTTTGTCGTTGTAGTGCTTCCCCCGCTCATCCATGAATTCCGGCGGCGGAAAAACCGAGTCCGCGATCTCCAGGCAATCGCTGAACGTGTCGGCCCCCGCCAGGACGTTCACGGACGCGCCCGTCCGTTCGAACGGGGCCAGGAGCACGGCAGGTCTCCCATTCGCCGTCCAGTACCCGAGCGTCTCGTAAAACCCGCTGTTCTTCTGCGGCCACTTCACGTCAAAGACAACGCAGGTCATGGGCAGGTGGGCCGCCAGGAAAATATTCGGCTGGAAGAACGCCGTGGTCTTCCCGGCGCGGATACCGCCCCAGACCAGCGTGTTCTGGCACCACTCTTCCAGGGGGACGAACAACTGGGGGAGCTCCCGGGCGTCGAAGTCACCGCTGGATTTCCCGCTTTTCAGGTAACCGATGGTGCCCAGGAACGGGTCTTCTGGACGTTCATTGCCCCGCAAGTACCCGCCGAGCCGGTCCTTGGTCTCCCACGTCGCCAGGCCCGGGTCCTTCCGCACCGCACGTTTTTGAGCGGGAATGACCTTGTACGCGACGGGCATCGTCACCAGGGGCAACAGCGGCGCCAGCCAGAACCCCGCCAGACCGGCTTGCAGTTGCGGTCCGAGCCAGGGGGCGCAGACCGCGTCGTTCGCGCAGGCCAGAAGCAGGCCCAGCCACGACTCCCGGTCCAGTCCGCGAGCCCGGCCGAGCCCGGTGTGTTGGAAGATCTGGTCGGCCAGGTGCTGCCCGACGTCCATGAACTGCACGAACACGACCGCCAGCCCGATCCCGAGACTCAGCAGAAACACCATGGCATGTGGACTGAGCGTCTGCACAGGCGGCCGCTGGAGGGTGGTGGCCTGTGACATCACTCGTTTCCTCTCCCGGCATCAGGGGCGGGCTGTGCGGGGGCAGACCTGCGCCACCGGGGTTTCAGGTGGTCCGGAATGCGCCCGGCTTCACCGGCGGGCGTCACGGCGCCCTGCGGGGAGCGCGCCGGGAGCGGCAGGCAGTCGGCGGCGTGCACGGTCGGCATAGGGTTCGGCATGAATTCAAGGTGGGCGCTGATGGGGTGACGCCGCACAAAAATCGCCGCTCCAGCGAAGTCCTGGAGCGGCGTGGGGTGGAGCGCAGCCGGTCTGTGGCAGGGGTCAATCAGCGATTCTTGTCGTTGCCATCGCGGCGGGTGGCCGGGGAGGCGGACGGCGCAGGCTGTGGCGGGCGGGCAGGGGACCGGGTCGGTTCCGCCGGCGGCAGGTCAGCGTTGGGGACGGCCGGGCGTGGGGCAGGAGCCCGGACCGGCGTCCCTCCGGACGGGGAGGCCGGGGTGCTGCCGGGTCCTTGCGCCTTGTGGGGCGCCGGGCGGTCGGTGTCACGCGCCGTGGCCGGGGTCGGGGGGGCCGGCCGCGCAGCCACCGCGGTTCCCGTCTGACCTGCGGACGAGGCCGGGACCGGGCGGGCTGAGGCGGGCGTGACCGGGGGGCTGACGGGCACGCTCCCGTCGGGGCGCGGAGCTGGAGCCTGACGGGGGACAGGTGCTGGAGCGGTCCGGGCGTCCAGCTGGGCGGGCGCGGCAGCGGCGGGCCGGGGGGCCGGAGTGGCCGTGGCCGGGCCGGTGCCGGAGGTGAAGCTCCCTTCAGCTGCCCGGAAGGACCGGCGAGGGGCGGCGGCGCCTGCTGCAGGCTGATTCCCAGCGGGAGCCGTGAGGGTGGCTCCCGAAGCCGGGGGCGGCGCGGGGACCGCGCGGACGCCGTAATTGGACGTGGCGTAGGCACCTGGAATGCGCTGCGCCCCAGCCACGGCGGCCCGGGGGGTGGCCGTGCCCATGGTGGGAACTGGCGGGGGTGGGCCGTCCAGGCGGCCTTGCATGTCCTGAGTGATCCCGCGCACCCCAGCGGGACGCGGCGCCCGTTTGGCAGTGGGGGCCCCGGGTCCAGCAGCCGTGGCCAGCTGAGTGGACTGGTGGGTGACCGTGCCACCGGCGGGCTGGATGGTCCGCCCGTCCGGGGTTGCCTGTCCGGCTCCAGTGGCCCGGCCCGCCGCCACTGCCCGCCAGGGGGCCGGCTGCTCGTCGGTCCCGGCAACGACGCGGTCCGGGAGGGTAGCGCTCATCTCCTGAGCGCGGCTGGCGAACGCCCCCTTCTGCACGGGATGCAATTCGTTCTGATCGTGGTCCACCGCCGCGTCCGGGTTGGTCGGGCGGGGGGCGTTGCGGCGCGCCGCATGCGCACTGGCCGCGTCGCGCGCCATGGACGTGACGTCAGCCGTGACGTTGCCGGCCGTGCGGGCGGCCGCGATGGTCGCCTGGCCAACGGGGCCCATTCGGGCCGCTTCCCGTTTGGCGAACCGGGCGGCCGCGGCGGCCACATCGGCGGAAACACCACCGGGGTTGGCTCTCAGGCCGCCCTGGTACGCGCGGCCGACAACGGACCTGGCCTGCCACGACGGGGCGGTGCGGGCACTGGCGTCCGGCGGGCCGTCCGGTGAGGCCTCTTCGGCAGGGGAGGGCTGAGGCCGCCGGGCAGAACCGGTCACCTGCTCATCGGGCACAGGCGCCACTCCGGACGGCCCGCCGGAGCCCGGGAATGGCCCACTGCCGGGACCACCGGCCGCAGGACCGTCCACGGGTGGCGCCTCAGGCTGCGGTTCGTCCGGTGCGGGCGGGGCCTGCTCCGACCGGGTGGTTGCACTGTTGCTCGTCACCTGCCGCAGCGTGCGCATGGCGGCGCTGGCCAGCATCGTGTTCGCCAGGGCGCTAAACGGCCGGGTCTCCACACCGCTGCTCTCGCCTCCTCCAGAAAGGCCGAAGAAGCCCATGATCACGGCAGGAATGCGGCGGATGTTCGCGGCGGCCATGGAAAGACCGATGATCAGGCCCGCGCCGGCCAGCAGAATGGTCTGCATCTGCTCACCGAACGTGGCGATCGAGGTGGTGATGCGGCCCGTGATGGTCGCGTCCAGCTTGCAGAATTGGTCCAAGCCGCACCCGCCGTTGAGCATGTTCTGGTAGTCCAGCAGCGCGCCGGACACGGTCGTGTTCAGGCTGGTGATGGTGGGCTGAATCAAGCTGGCCGGAATGCCGAGCGTGAGGTACGCCACGAGGGCGACCACGACCGGCAGCAGCATGACGATGAAGACGGTCACGAAGGAAGTCATCACCCCGTACTGCACGGGCTTGAAGTTGCCGACGGTGAGGAGGGCCAGGCCGAGGGGCAACAGGAGCAGGTTGAGTTGAAGGGCCAGGGTGACCGCCCAGATGATGCCCGCGAACAGGGCAAACATCCCGAAGATCAGCAGGTACCCGATGTTGAACACCCAGTTGTGGTTGCCCCACATGCCTTTGGCCGCGGCATTGTCCGCCGCGACTTCCTGGGCGTACAGCTTCTGCACCAGGTCGGGGTCATTGAGGCTCATCCCGGGGACCCGGTTCGCCTGTACCAGTTTCATCTGGTCGCGCACCGCGGAGGCGTCCTGAGCACGGGCGACCAGCAGGGCAATCTGCTCGCCGAGCCGCTCAGTCCGGGAGGCCACGCTGTCTGGTCCCTGCGCCAGGTTGCGGTTGGCCAGGCTGGCCGCGCCGGCGTAGGCGTCCATGGTGGCTTCCATGGCGAAGGCCTGAAATTCAGGCACGATCCCCCGGCCCTGGTGGGCCGGGGAGAGAAAGACCGTGGTCACGACCACTGCCGTGATGAACGGCCCCAGGGCCTTCTCGGGTGTTCCGGTGCGGAGGCTGTCGATGAGCTTGAGAAGGAACAGACTGAAGGCGAGGGTCATGCCCAGGGACGGCATGAGGGTCCACAGGCCCCACTCTCCGAGGGTGCGGGTCGTCTGGGCGACCATGCAGGGCGCGTTCGGAATGAACATGCGCATGTCGAGGGCCGTCACGTCCAGCGCGGCCGCGGGGCATTCGAGCGGCAGGTCACTGGCCTGAGCCCACCCGGCCGCGCACAGTGTCACCAGCACGGCGGCGAGTCGGGCGTGGCGGGCGCTCACCGCACCTCTCCCCGCATCAGGCTGCGCACGTCGCTGCGCCGTTCGCTGCTGGGCTGCATGGTCTGACGGATGCTGTCCCCCAGCAGCCGGCTTTTCTGGACCATGCTCCTGCGGTTTTCCTCAATGCGTTCCGCCCGCGCCTCCAGCGCCCGTTTCTGCTGGATCATGCCCTGCCGGTTCTGTTCTTCGAAGTGCTCCAGCAGCTGGGCGCTCTGCTCATTGCTGATGGTCTGCTGCTCACTGAGAATGGTGAGCTGCTGACTGAGGGTGTCGAACCCGCTGGCCGTGGCATTCATGGTGTCCAGGGCGATGGTGCTGAGGAGCTTGGTGGCGCCCACCTCGCTGCTGATGCCGACCATCTGGTTGGCGTACTGGCCCGTTTTGTCGGCAACGGCCTTGGCGCTGCGGTTGGTGCGTTCCGCCAGCGCCCGGCTGTCGCGGCGGGCGGCCACCATTTCGCCGGCCTGCCGCAGCCGGTCACTCAGCCGCGTCAGTTCCATGCGGCGCTGCGTGAGGAACCGGACGTCCGTGACGTTGCCTTCCGCCTGCGCCTGCTTCAGCAGCGTGTCGATCCGGGAGACTTCCTGGTTTGTGGCGGTCACGATCTTGCCCACATCCCGCCTGGCGTTGTTCGGATCGATCACGCGGTCGCTCTGGGGCAGACCGGTCAGACCTCCGATTTTTCCGACGAGGCCGTTGATGTCGGCGAGCGCTCCATCGAGGTTGCCCTGCCCACTGAAGATCCGGCCCAGGGTGTCCTTCGCATTGATGGCTTCGGCAACCCAGGCCCGCCCGCGATTGGCGGACTCCAGCAGGGGCGTGACCGTCTGGCGGATGTCGAGGTACGTGTTCACGACGGGGCGCAGGATCTGCGCGATGGCGCCGATGACCGGCACGTACTGGGCGATGTCCAGGGCCTTCTGCAGCATCGCAATGGTGGTGTCCACCCCCTGCATCGTGTCGTTGATGGCGCCCATGCCCGTGTCGAAGATGTTGAGGGGATCCTGGGCGAAGTACTGCCCTCCGCTCCCCCACGTGACTTCGGCGGGCGCCTGGGCCGCCGGGGGCGAGGCGTACGCGGTGGACGGCAGGGCCGCCACACTCAGGGTGACGCACAGCCAGGCACCAAGAACCCGGCGGCCGCGCGCACCCAGGCGGGGGGTGGTGGCCGTGAACTGGGGCGTGTCATGCAGCTTCTTCGGCATCGTGAACCTCCTGGGCGATGGAAAGTGCGGCCAGGGCTTCGTCCCCGCCGAAGTACTCGGCAGCCACCTGGGCGCGGTAGTCCGCTTCCTCCTGGACGCTCGTCGAAATCCAGTACGCTTCCTTGCTGAGCCACAACTGGCCCACGTCACCGATCAATGCGCCGTTGGCCCCGGCGTTCTGGAGTACCAGCATCTCCGCGTACCGGCCGGGTTCAGAGCCCAGGCTGGCGTGCAGCGCACGCATGGCCGGGTTGAGTTCAAACAGGTTCGCGACGTCGTGCCGCTCGGAGGCCTGACTGGCCAGAATGATGCGGGTGCTGACGTTGTTGATCACGGCCCGGTAAGCCATCGCGCTGTCCATGTTCTGAACGGCCAGGATGGGAATGATGTTCAGGGACCGCCCGGTCATGAACAGGCGGTTGGTGAGGCGCACGATGCTGGGCACGTCCCGGGCCACGCCGCCCTCTTCCACCACCACCACGTTGTACCCATCCTGCTGCTGGGTGCGGTTCCACACCAGTTCGTTGCCCAGCAGGGCGCCCAGTGCCGTCATCTGCTCCCCGCTCATCATTCCGCTGATGTCGAGATACAGGTACCGGCTGTACGTGTCGACGGTCGTCATGCCGTCCAGCAGCGTCCCGATGGGTGTGTTCCCGCAGTAGGCCAGGATCTCGTTCGCCAGGTCCGCCACCTCACGCGCCAGGGTCGGGTCGTCCTGAATGGTCTGGTCTCCGACCGTGTTCAGCGTCTTCACGACGTTCTGGAAGTCGGTGAGGGTCCCGTGGTCGTACTCGTAGGCGTCCACACCCCCGTCCGAGGTGAAGGTGGAATGCTTGATGTAGAAGTTCCGAATGGCCTGATCCAGGATGGAGCGCCTCCGGCCGGAGCCGTCGAACAGGCGCAGGGCCTGAAACAGGTCGAACAGGTAAGCGAGCTTCTCCGCCGTCACCTGCTTGACGCCCCGGGGGAGATCAAAGGGATTGATGCACACCCGCCTCCCGTCCGGGAGTGTCGCCTCAGGCGCGATAGAGACGATGGCGTCGGCGGCCTGCAGGGCCATGAACAGCGCGCGGTAATCCTGCTTCGGGTCCAGGATGGTCAACCCGGCACCGAACTCATCGATGAGCCCGGCGGCGAGCTGGGAGATGGCGACACTTTTGCCGCTGCCCGATGACCCAGAGACGATCACACCGGCGTTGCGCTGGCCGAGCGGTGAGATGCTGAACACCTTGCCGTTGCGTGCCCGCAGCGGCAGGACGCCGCGGGGGTTTCCGTCCCACGCACCGACTTTCGGAATGCAGTCCGTGGCGTGCTCGTAATACGCGCCCACCTGGTAGTCGCTGCGAACACCGCTGAACGGGGCGTTTTGCAAGAAGAGGTGGATGGCGGTCGCGTTCGTCGCCACCCGCGGCAGGCAACCGGCCACGTTACTGAACGCCCCGAGGGCCGCTTCCCGCCGGTCATCAAGTTCAGCCTGGGTCCGGCCGAAGATCATGACGTGCATGCTCATCTGCGTGTACACCTGCCCGTCTTCCATCGCCTGGACGAGCCCGGTGCCTTTCGCAATGCGGGAGTAGATCTCCCGGCCCGCCTTGAGGGTGGGGTCACGGGCGGCCTCGTCCTGGCGGTTGAGGGCCGCATTGATGTCCGCCCTGATCTTGGGGGCGTCGACGACCAGGTACTCGATCATGAACACGCTCTGCGTTCCCGCGAGCGCCTGAATGATCTGTTCGGTCGAGTCGGGCCGGGTGTGGCGCGTGGGTTTCAGGAAACTGACGATGCCCACGCGGTGCTGCCCGAGCATGAAACAGTTGTCGTAGTCCAGGTCGATGTCGGTGCAGGCGACCTGGGCGCGCATGGTCGCCACGGTGGGCAGCGTCGCCTGCTTGCCCTGTTTGCCCTTGAGCACCCGCAGCACCGAGGTGGACCGGACGTCCGCCTGGTCAAGCAGCGGCAGGTACGGGGGTTTGCGCTGCGGCGCCATGGCCGGGTTGAAGTACGTCATGATCCGGTTCCAGGCGTCATCCGTGGTCATGGGGGTGGCGGTCATGCCGCCCAGCGTCAGCTGCCGGCACAGCCGGTTCCGCAGTTGGCGGGCGTGGCTGGTCAGCGGCTGCAGCTGCTCGGTCGTGAACTTCTGTTTCTTCGCTCTGCCGGGCGCCCGGAGGGTGACCGTGACATAGGCGTCACTGTCGCTGATGTACCGGCCGCGGCGCATGCGCTCGAGCAGATCGAAGTTGGCCTGCCGCATGCGCCGCACCACCGGCGTGGCCGTGATGGCCGGCTCGTGCGGCCCGTCACTCCCGCGGTGTGCGGCCTGGCCGGGCATGAACCGCTGCAGCCCATGCTCGGTCGCGGGCCGGGTGTCGAAGTACACCCGGACGACCGCGCCAATGGGCACGCTGCCCTGGATGGCCCGCATGATCCGGTCGCGCATCTGAAGGCGGAGGTCGCTCGTGGCCTGGGCCGCGCTGACCAGCTGGAGATTCACGCCGAGCGTGAGGTGGTTGCCCAGGGTATAGACCACCCCATCATGGATGCCCTGGTACGTGAGGTGCTCGGTGAGGTTGCCCATGTTCTGGGCGAGGGAACGCGCGGCGGTGACGTTACGGTATGGCATGTGGGGTGAACCTCACTTGACCCGGAATGGAACGGGATCCGGATCGGGCCCGCACCGCAGGCCTCCATTCATGAACACCGAGGCGACGAAGTGGTGCAGGTAGTTGGGGGGCAGGTGGTCGAACACGTGACGGATGGCGGGCACGGCCAGGAATTTGAAGCTCAGGAAGCCGGCGCCACCAGCGATGACCGGAGTGAAGTCCCAGTCGCCGAGCAGCATGTTCAGGAAGAAGTAGGGAATCAGGGACAGCATGCAGGCCAGCAGGAAATGAACCAGATCGTCCAGGCCGGCCTTGGGCACGCTTTTCTTGTAGGTGGGGAAGGGGTATTCGCTCATGTTCCACCATGACGTGCGGGTGCGTCCGTCGGGAGGCGCGGCCGCCACCGGGACACACCCGTCATGCCTCTGGACGGCTGCTCAGCAGCCGATCCCGAAGGCCTTGGCGATGCCGAGGATGCCGGGGATGATCACGATGGCGCCGATGCCCTTCATGAGCCAGCTGCTGGCACCACGTCCGAAGAACAGCAGCACCACGCCGATCATGATCAGAATCAGAGAACCCAAATCCACCCATTTGCTGTCAGGGAGCACCTGCAGGTACTGGCAGAAGGTGGTGGCCTTGCCGTCCATCTGTTTCTGGAAATCGGCCGGGGTGCTCGCATTCGCCGCGGCGGACAGCAGCAGGACCAGCAGCATGGACAGGGTCACGACGAGGCGTCCGCGAAGGGCCCGGGTGGACTGGGCGAACGAGAGCGAAGGGGGCACGGGCGTCGACAGGGTGTTGTGCATGAATTTCCTCCTGTCTTCCACCATGGGTGCTCATGGGGTGACGGAAGTGCACCTGGTTGCGGCGGCGTCCAGTGCCTCCAACCTGAAGGCCGCGACCGCCCGTGCAGCGCCGGCCGCCGCTTTCAGGCGCCCTGCACCACCCTGTGAATCAGCACAGTGGAGGTATGCCGTACAAACCTGAACTGATCAATGACCTGAACCGGCGACTGACCGAAGCGCTGCCGGACGAGGTGCTCGTACACCCTGAAGACCCTGAGTTTCCTGCCTTCCTGACCCGGGTCCGGGGTGCGGACGAGGTGCTCGCGCAGGACCTGGTCGATGCGGTGGACGACGAATCCGAGAGTGAGGCGCAGGCCGTGTTCGCCGACACCCCTGGCGCGACCGTGTCCCAGTTGATGGCCAAGGGGAAGGCGCACAGCAAGGGCGCCAGCGTGCGTGGGCAGCCCCGCATTCGGCCGAAGACGTTCCTGTATGCCGGTGTCGGCGTGGCCGCCGTCTTGATCGCCATCACTGCCCTGATGCCCGAGAACCGCGGCGCTGCGGGCGAGTCCGCCGCGCAGGCCGGCGCTCCGGTCCCGGTCAATCCAGCCACCCCGGCGAAAACGGACGAGCTGCCCCGCAGTTCGGAGGATTCCGCTGGCCGTGCGCCCACCAGCGAAGTCACGGCCGACAGCCCACCCGTCGACGCAGGGGCGGAAGCGCCCCTGCCTTCACCCACCCCCACGCCCGCCCCGTTGCCGACCCCAGGACCCGGACCCTACCCTGAGAGTGCACCCATCCAGGCCGCTCCTGAGCCTGCTCCGTCAAGCGACGTGTGGGAGACGACGGCCGCCCCGACCCCTGCCCCGGCACGGCCCGCGGCGGCCGTGCCGCCGGCCCCCCAGCGCGTGACCTCGGGAGGCACGCCATCCCGCGTGGTCACGGTCACTCCCCCCCGTGCCTTCACGCCGCCCCAGGCGCCGGCCCCCACCGTCACCGCCATGGCCTCGTCCGGGACGGCCACTGCGCCGGACAAGGCTGGTGTGGTGACGTCCGGCGCGGCAACGCCCGCCGCGACGCAGGCCGTGGTCCGGGCGGGTGAGGCCGCTGGGACCAGCGCGGCCGCGCTGGTGTCAGGAGGCGCGCCCGCCGAACCCCGAAGGGGGCTGGTCACCACCGCCCCACCCGAACAGGTCCGGACGGCGGTTCTGGTGTCGGCCGGGTCTGCTGCGCCAGCGGCAGGCGGGCTGGTGTCGGCCGGGAACTCTGCCGGGGGGACATCCGGCGCGGCTGGGCGCAGTCCGGCGTTCGTGAGTGGCAGCCCGGCAGCTCAGGAGCCAGCGGCAGCAGGAGCGGAAACGCCCCAAGCGGCACTGAACAGGGCGCCCATGGCCACACCGGGCCGTGCCAGCCCGGTGGCGCTGGCGTCCGCCGTCCCGTTTCCTGCCGGTTCGCTGGTGACAGCGCGCCTTGACACGGGGGTGGCGGTGGTCGCGGGGGGGAAACACGTGGTGTGGGCCACCTCGGACCGGGCGGTGTGGCGTGGTGAGGCCACGCTGGATGACCGGACGGGCCGAGTCCAGGTGGCGTTTTCCACCGTGTTGGTGGGGGGCGCTGCGCAACCCATCTCCGGATACCTGGAATCGGCCGATGGGCCAGGACTGGGCGGACGCGTCCGCACGGTCGTCAAGGACATGGCGCAGGCCGCGCTGAACAGCGTGCTGAATAGCGCCGTGGGATTCGTGAAAAGCCAGTCGCAGGCGACGACCAGTGTCACGTCGACCGGCGTGGTGGTCACCCAGGAAAAACCACAGAACTTCTGGCTGGCCCTGGGCGGCGGCCTGGCCAACGCCTTCATCATGCCGGACGTCAAGGCCTCCACGGTCAGGCTGGGGGAGTTGCAGCAGGGAGAGGAGATCCTCATCCGTGTCGATGTCGGCAGGGCGGCCCCTTGACCGGAGTGGGCAGCGCGGGGCGCGACACGCCGGCAGGCGGCACGTGGATGGGGCAGGTCACCTTCCCAGGCGACGCTGGAGCCTCCCTCGTCCGGCCCCCCGGCCCCCGGAGGTCCCCCATCGTGATCGACCCGCAGGTGCGGCACGTGCTGGAAGTGGATGAGGTTGTCACCGACGCGCAGTTGGCGCGGCTGGGTCTGGACGGGGCGCGGTTCCCGGGTCGCACGCTGACCGTCCGGCCGCTGACCACCTCGGAGCGCACCGTGGACGTGACGTTCCGGGCGTTGTCCGAGCGGACCCTCCTGCGTGAACACCGGTTCCTGCCGCACCTGGCCGGCCGGGCGGGCGTGCGGCATGCCCTGGCGATCGACGGGGAGAACTGGTTGGGGATCGGTGGGGGCCGGCTCGCCGAATCCGGCGGAGGCAGTGAGGTGCTCGGCGTCAGCGCCCGGCCGGACGCTGTGTTCCGGCACGGTGCCCTCCAGGTGGCCGTGGAATACGACGCCGGGTACAAGGCGCAGGTGGTGCACGAGAAGATCAGGTCGATGCGGGGCTATGACCTGATCGTCTGGGCGACGCCGAGCGCGGCACGAAGTGCCCGGATGCAGTCCATGCATCCGGGCATTCGGGTCGAGACGGTGCGGTACTGGTAACCCCGTGGTCAACGCGGGGTGGCTGTGGACAGCCGGACCGGATGATGCGGATCGGGGAGGTCAACGGCTTCCCAGATGGTCAGGTACGGCCGCCCGTGCTGGATCTTCCTGAGGAGGCGTTCGTTGAGCGTATACAGGATGATGCCGTGCAGGTAGCGGGCACGCAGATCGGTGCGGTGGGCCTCACAGATGCCCGCGATGGCTGCGCCTGTGGGCAGGCCTGAACTGATTCTCAGGTACAGGGCATGCTGCTGGCCCTGGGCGTCAATGACGCGTTGGTGGGTGCGGTAGGACGGGCCGAGCGAGAATCCTTTGCTGACGGCCATGAGAAGGGCCTCTCTCCAGGCGACGCGGTCGGTCGCGGTGGCGGTGGACAGGGGGTGTCCCGGCAGCTTGAGTTGGCGCCGGGCTGCACGTCCGGGCGCGATGACCGGTCCGAGGGCACCGTGCAGGCGCGTGAGCCAGCCAGCTGCAATCAGCTCTTCCAGGCTGGGGCCGAAGCGGACCGTGGCCTGGGTTTCACGTTCCGCGCCCAGATCGTGGAGCGCCAGAATTTTCAGGTGGAGGTCCGGCCCGTGACCAGCGGCAGCCGCGCCCGGGTGGGGGGAAGGGAATCCCTTCCCCCCACCCGGGCGGCGTGGGCGTGCAGCGCCGGGGGTCATTTCAGCCGGGTGACGGCCAGGGTCGACGGCGCGGTGGGAGCCAGGTCAGGCGAGAGCAGGCTGACCGTCAGGCTCGTGAGCGGGAGAGGGAGGTGCAGTTCGCCGGTCACGTTGCCGGCAGGGGGGACGGTGACGGTCGCCTGCGTTGGGGTGTAGGGAAGGGGGACGCCGGTGACGCTGAGATGAAAGTCCTGTTCCTGGAAGGTCACAGGCTGGGTGGTGGGATTGGTGGCGCGGTAGTAGACACGCGTGGTCACGCCGTCGGAAAACGCCTGCAGATCGAGTTTGAGCGGAATCGGGGCGGGCGGGGTGAGTGCCGGGGGGGCGCTGACCGCGGGCTGCGCTGCGGCGGCCGGCGGGACCGTGAGGGGGGCCCGGATGGGCACCTGGGGGAGGGCGGTCGAAGTGGACGCGGTCCGGACGGTGACCTGGGTCGGGGTGGGCACCTCACCCACCGGGGCAGCGGCGGCGGCAGGGAACCCCGGGATGGCCTGTTCCGGGCTGGGCGGCTCGTCACCGCGGACGATGACGTTCCGGATTCCGCCGCCGCGGTTGGGGGCGAGACGCGCCTGGAAGAAGTACACGCGGTCTCCGGCTGGAATCACGATGGGATAGCTTCCCGTGCTGGCCAGGGCCCCGATGAACAGTCGGTTGCCGACCTTGCTGAACTGGAGTACGCCCTCACGGCTCGTGATGTGGTCCATGACCGTGTCAGGGAAGGTGATCACCCAGATTTCACCGACGGCAATGTCGAGAATGCCGTACCGGGTGGTGAGGTCGGCGGCGGTGTACTCGCGGGTGATGTTGCCCCCCAGGTACTGGTTGCTGTTGGTCGTGGAGGCGTGGGCGGAAGGCGCGGCCAGGGTGACGGACAGGGCGAGGAGGGCCGTGGCGATCTTGGTGCCGAAGGTGGGCCTGGTGCAGCGGAAGTTGGTCTGGGTCATGGGGTGATCTCCGGTCTCAGAGCGGGCGGGTTCAGGGCTTGGTGGTGGGGGCCGTGACAGTGACCAGCAGCGGGTCGGTTCGGGTGCTGTGTCCGCTGGCGGTGGTGACCTGCAGGACGTAGGTGCCGGGGACCTGGGTGTCCGGCGGCGCGATCGTGAGCCCCTGCGGATCGTTCACGTCAAGGGTGACGGGCAGTCCGCCAGAGACCGCAGTCACGGACACGGGTCTGGGTTGACCCTGACCGCTGCCCGTGCCGGTGAGGCTCACGTGCACACTGGTGCCGGCGTTCAGGGTGGGGGCGGCCGGGGAGAACGCCACGGTGTAGTCCACCTGGGCAGGTGTCACCGTGACCGCGAGAACCGCCTGGCCTTCACCGCCTGGGGCGGTGACCGCCAGGGGAACGCTGTACGGGCCGGGGATGGCGGTGGACGTGGCGGTCACGATGACCGTGCCGGTGGCCGTCACGACCTTCAGTCCGGGCGGCACGTCCTGGGCCGCAATGGTCAGGCCGGTCACCGGAGCGCCGGCGCTGGTGCCGGTCACGGACACGCGTTCCGATGCGCCCTGCTGCAGGTTCAGCGAGGCGGGGGAGAGGGTGACGCTGATTGGGGCCACGAAGGGGTTGGCGAAGGGGCCCGCGCCGCAGCTGGTGAGGACCGCAGGAACGAGGGCGAGGAGGGCCAGGGGTTTTAGCTTCATGCCTGCATCGTCGGTGCTCGTGGGGTGGCCGGCGGCCCCAGCATGGCGGGATCATGGGCAAGCGCCAACAGAAAACCCCTGAGACACGAGGTCAATCAGGGGTTCTTCCACCAGTGAAGGTGGCCGGGGCGAACAGTTCGGGGAAGCGAAGGTTCGACCAGGGAGGATCAGGGGGTCGGGCGGTGAACGCTGATGACCGTGATGTTGAGGGTACGGTGCTCGGTGATGTCCGTACGGGCGGGGGCGAGTGATCTGGCGTACTGGGTGCGCCGGTCAAGTCGCCGGGGAGGGTGTATGCCCTCAGGAACCTGACGCGCGGTGGCGTGAGTTCCGGTGGTGGTGATGGTGGGCACCAGGGTGCGGGTCATGCGGCGAATGTCGTACGTGACTTCGACGTGTTCGCCGGGGGTGGCCGTGAGCAGTTGGCGGCCGAGCGGGGTGTTGACGCTGACTTCCCCGATGCACGGTTGGTCGTCGGTCAGCCGCACCGTGACCGGTTGGCCTGCGATGTCGAGCGTGAGTGTCGCGCCGATGTTGGTGCTGGTCACGTCGCCGACGGTCACCTGGTGCAGGTCATGGGTCAGTTGCGTGATCAGGTGTTGGATGTCCTGCAGGGCGGTGCGCGTCTCGTCGTAGAACGCGGATTCGGACAGGTCGCCGTCTTCCAGTGCACGTTCCATGTCCTGCTGGAGTTGCGATCGTCTGGTTTCTGCGCGGCCCAGCCGTTCCTGCATGGCGCTGAACGTGGCCTGTGAGACGACGCGCAGGCTGCTGGTGGCCGGGGTTCCGGTGGGTGTGTGGTCGAACGCGGTGTAGCCCGCCAGCGGGTTGTTCCGGTTCAGTTCGTGATGCATGGGGACGCTGTCACCCATGGTGGGGGTGTACGGCGTCCACGGCGCAGCCGGGAGGGATTTCTTGACCACGAACGCGGGGGTCCCCTCGTTGTGGAGGTACTGGCGCTGGTGGTCACTGACGGCTGAGGCGTCTGCGAGGGCCGCAGCGACCCGCTGGGTCAGCACTGGGTTGGTCAGCGCGCGTGCAGCCTCGGCGAGTTCGGCTGCGTTGGTGGTGGCGGGGAGCGTCACCCCTTCTTCTTCGTACACGTCATGTACGAGTGCCGGGGGAAGCAGCTGAACATCGGCGTGGGCGAATGTCCGTTCTTTCTCCGCGAGTTCTTCAGCGCGTGATTTGACGTCTTCTCCGTCGAACACGCGCCGGTTTTCCCAGCGTCGCATGCTGAGGCGCAGAAGTGCACCTTCGGCCCGCAGGTCCGCGTCGGTGCCTTCACCGGTGTAGACGATGAAGGGGTCGATGAAGTCGGCGGGGCTCAGGCGGGCGGTGGTCTGCCGGCTGACGCCGGCGATTTCCATGCCCTGGCGCTGGGTGGCGGCCTGGCGTTCGGCCATCACCTTGATCTTCACGAGGTCGAAAAAGGCGCGGGAGAGCGCGGGGTTGCGGGGTTGCCCGGTGATCAGTCCGGCCAAAGGCGCGGACCGCTCGCGGGTGGTGAATTTCTGCTGCGTGCGCAGAATGCAGGTCTTCAGGAAGTCGGGGGCGACGCGCGTCAGGTACCGGTCGAGCGCCTGGACTGGATGCAGGGTGCCGAGGGGAAGGAAGTCCAGATGCCGGAAGTTGAGTTTCCCGTCCACCCAGAGTGGCGCAGGAGGGGTGCTCGCCATCCGGAGAGGAGCGAGGCGCTTCATGGCGCGGATGAGGGTGACCAGTTGCTTGTAGCTGGTCGGGGTGAGGTTCACCGGACCGCGGAACAGAGCGGCGTGAATGATCAGGGTGTTCATGGGGGCTCCTGGTGGAGCGGGTTGGTGGCGTGAGCCAGCCGCGCCGCTCCGTGGTGGCGCGGGGACGGTGGCTTCAGGCCAGGGCCCAGTGGGCGTGTGCCCACCAGGTGTCAGGCTGGGTCAGCGCCGACAGGTCATCGAGGACCGCGTCTGCGGTGATCAGGGCATCGAGGGCGCGCGCGAGGTTGAGATCCGTGCAGCTTTGTTCCAGGGTGCGGGCGGCCTCACTCAACAGGGTGGTGGCGTGCTGCGCCCGGGAGAGCTGCAGGTTCAACTGGTCGATCTGGTGCTGCGCCTGCATGGAGGCGTGTTCCTGGGGGGACCGCAGGGCGTTCAGTTCCGCCTTGGCGTTGTCGACGTGGGTCAGGGCGTTGAAGAACACGTCGCCGTCCGGCGTGGTGGTCATCACATGCTCCCAGACCCGCAGGGACCGCTCGGCGTTCTGGATCCGCCGCGTGTGTTCACGGCGGGCGTGGACGGCCTGCTCGTGGACGTGCTGGGCCGCTGCCGTGATCGTCCGTTCCAGCTTCTGGGTGAGGTGGTTGGCCTCGTCAGCGTACCGGCCGATCCGCAGAGCATCCTGCTCGAGGGCGAGCTGGTAGGGCCGGACGTAGCCTTTCGGTCCCCGGACCCGCACGCGTCGCGGCTGAGCGGAGCCCAAGGCCCCGGTGGCCCGCGCGGGCCGGTGCACGACGCTGGTCAGGGCGAGGTCGGCCATGACGGCTTTCAGGGCGCTTTCGACCTGCCAGGCAGGCAGCTGGGCTTTGAATGCCGCGGCGCGCAACTTCTCGTCGTCGCTGGGCTTGCCGGGTTTCGGCTCGAAACGCCGGAGCTTGCGGGCGAAGCCGATCATTGCGGCCAGCGGAAAACCGAACCGAAGTTCAGGAAACACCAACTTCAGCTGGTCGGCGACGCGACGGTCGTCCTGGGTGGCCACTTGAAGAGACGTGCCGTGCAGGGCGGCGCTGAGCGCCGTGCCCAGAAGGGTCGGCCGTGCGGCCGTGGGCGTACGGAACGCCGCCTGGACCCCGGCAAGGTCGTCCCTGAGCGTGGACAGTGGCGCGTCCTGATCCAGGCCGCACAGCTGCGCCGCAAGGTACGCCGCACTGATGGCCAGTCCCGGGTGCTTCACGTGACAACGGTCCAGGAGGGCCTGGAATCGGGCCTGCACGGCCCGCTGCCGCTCAACGCGGCGGTAGACGGGGAGGAGTTCCCGGACGGGCAGCCGGACGAGGGCGTCCCCGTGCACCGGGCCGTAACGGCGGTGCGCGGCGAGGGCCAGGCGGAGGTCGGCCGGGTGGAGCGGCGCTTCGAAGCGGCGCTGTTCCGGCTCCTCGCCGGCGATGATGTCGACCAGACGTTCGTCCTGGTCGTCACCGACCAGGGCGTCCAGTTTCAGCGACCGCGCGTTGCGGTTCACCCACTCCGGCGCGACCCGGGCCAGGTGCGCGGCGGTGGCCAGGGTGCGGTCACCCATGGGCTTGCCGCCACAGCGGACCTGAGCGGCATTGCGGTCCAGCAGGGACCGGGCAGTGGCCCGGACGGCGCGCGCGACGTTGGGGGCGTCGAGGCGCAGGGTGCTGATTCGCAGTCCAACGAGGAGGCCGTTGTGGACCTGGATGGGGGATCCGCTGCCGGTTCCCGGCAGGGTGCCGAGCCGCGGGCCGGCCAGGCACAGGGTCGGTTTGAAGGTCTGCCCGGCAAACAGGTCGACCGTGCGGGCCAGACTCGCGGGGGTGTACCGCGCCGAACCGCGTTTCACGATGAGGTTCTTGCGGCCGCGGGGCAGCTGCTTGCCGGGGCGCACCTTGGATGGCAGCTGCGGTTCGTCGGTCAGGAACAGAGCGCCGTCGTTGGCCAGGCCGTACAGGAGGCGCTCGCGCGCCGCGGCGATCGCGGCGCCTGCACCACTCTGCCGTTTCTCGTCCACGAGGCGTTCGGCGGCCGTGGGCATTTCGCTGATCACCTTCAGGCGAACCCAGGTGAGCCAGCGGACGCCGTTGCGGTGAGGATTCCAGCCGACTTTCCGGCATTTCCCGTCCGCCGTTTCGCGCACGGCGGGCAGGAGTTTGAAGAGCAGGTGCAGCGCAGCGTCGTAGGCCTCGATCAGGCCGCCAAACCTCGTGGAGTAGTCGAAGGCGATCTCCAGAGCGATCGGGGCGGCATTTCTCGCGAGCATGTCGCGCGCGAATCGGGCCTGGTCCTGGTCGTCACTTTCGGTCGCCACGGCGTGAAAATGCACGGTCTGCGCGTCAGTGAGGCGAATGTAATCCGCGTGCACCTGGCGCAGCAGGCTCTGAAAGGGATCGTCACCGACGACCTTGTGCGTGAGGACAGGAACATGGATGGTGGCGAGGGCGAGCCGGTCTGCTTGGCTGGTCATCATCGTGGTCTCCAGTGGGAGACCCTCATGTGCCGCCTGGCCTGAGTCCCTGGGGACCCTCGGCACAGAGGCTGAGGGTCCGGACAGGGGGTGGGGTCAGGGGGCGACGAGGCGCTGCAGCAGCAGCTGGGCACGGGACTTGGGCATGATGACCTTGTGGCTGCTGTCGCCGTCGTACAGGCCCAGGACGACGTCGTGGGTGGCGATCAGCAGGCGGACGCGGGTCTCGCTGTCGGTGTGCACGTGATAATTCACGAGCGCCAGGAGGCCGCCGATTGCGCAGCTCTCGATGAGTGCGGTCGTCAGGGCGTGACGGCTGCACCGGATGGGCATGACGCCGCTGTCCGGGAGATCGAAGATCACGTCGGTTTCGGTGATCTGGACGTGGGTGAGCAACTCCTCAAAGCGGCGGGTGTGCTCGTCGGCAATCTCCTTGAGCAGGGATCCGGCGCCCGGGCTGGCGATCACGGCGATCGCGAGCAGGGCGAGCGGGTCGGTGCCGTTGAGCGCCAGGGCGACCAGGACGGCCAGGGTGAGGAGGACAGCGGCAAGGACGGGTTTGGTGGTGGTGATCATGGGTTCCTCCGGGCGCGCGTGGGCGCGGGTCAGGTGGAAGTCCAGTCACATGGGGCCGGAAGGCCCGCATGTGACGGGCCTTCCTGGCGTGGGGTGGGGTTCACGGGTCCCTCAGGAGAGGGGCGTGGATGGGCGCCCTGGGGCGGGCGGGAAACCAGGAATCCTGGTGGGGTGCAGCTGAGCGCTGCAGGAAAGACAATGCAAGTCTACCACCGTCCATGTCGATCGCGTGCAGCAAGAGAAAACCCCTGAGACACGAGGTCAATCAGGGGTTCTTCTGCCAGTGAAGGCAGCGTGCAGCGGCGTCCTGACGGGGTCAGGTACGCCGCCGTACGGAGGGGCGGTGGTGGGGGCGCTCAGAAGGGCAGGTCTTCTTCCTCGGGCGGGAAGTCGTCAAGGCCCTGATCGATGTCCAGCCCTCCGGTTCTGTTCTGGGCGTGGCTGCCGGCGGCGACAGGTTGGCGCGTCTGCCGGGCAGGTGCAGCACTTCGGGTCGCAGCGGCTGGAGCGGGGGAGGCAGCGTACCCAGATTGTCCGGGAGCGGCGCCTCGGGACAGGCTTTCGACTCTCGTCGCTTCTACTTTGGTGCTGTTGCGCTTGTTGCCTTCGCGGTCGGTCCACGCCTCG
>JAANMV010000297.1_pt1 | contig 61852 bp, 52 predicted proteins | sample 7279661 | NCBI WGS metagenome assembly JAANMV01 (sample SAMN14094540, study PRJNA606508) | bioreactor metagenome | isolation source: A lab-scale SPAN reactor treating ammonium-rich wastewater day 121 | place: Ireland: Galway | collected 2017-05-16 | reverse complement strand
GCACCTGCCTATAATGTGGCCTATACTTTTCCCCGCGACTAGTGCCAATTGGAGGGCGAAGGTTTGTTGAAGCTCCAGCAAAGCACGTACATGGCAAACCTCCAGAACGAGCCCGACGAAGAGATCGTCAAGCTCGCGAAAAATGGAGACGAGTTTGCCACGGAATATCTCATCAGTAAGTACAAGAACTTCGTTCGGGTGAAAGCGAAGTCCTACTTCCTGGTGGGGGCAGATCGGGAAGATATCATTCAGGAAGGGATGATCGGCCTTTACAAGTCGATTCGCGACTATCGAGCCGACAAGCTGTCTTCGTTCCGTGCTTTCGCCGAGCTGTGCATAACCCGCCAGATCATCACGGCCATCAAGACGGCCACCCGCCAGAAGCACATCCCCCTGAACTCGTATATCTCTCTGAACAAGCCGATCTACGACGAAGACTCCGACCGCACCATGCTCGACATCCTGTCGGGTACCAAGGTGACCGATCCCGAAGAGGTGTTCATCAGCCACGAGCTGTCCGACGATCTGCGCGAGAAGATCCAGCAGAACCTCAGCGAGCTCGAGTCCCAGGTGCTGCACTCTTACCTGGAAGGCAAGTCCTACCAGGAGATGGCCAAGGAGCTGAATCGCCACGTCAAATCGATCGACAACGCGCTCCAGCGCGTGAAACGCAAGATCGAGAAGACATTGGGCGAGAAGCGCATGTAAGTCGACCGCACCGCTGGTCGGAAACGTCGACGACGCACTTTCGGGTGCGTCGTCTCCGTTTCGGGAACGCCCTGATAGCTCAGTTGGTAGAGCTCCCGCCTTGTAAGCGGAAGGTCGCCGGTTCGAGTCCGGCTCGGGGCCCCAAACCTTTTTGGCTTCGTGGCCCAGGCGACGAAGATCGCAGTTGACAATCCCCGGGGGGCGCCGCTAAGATGAGGCGCGCGTCCCTCAACAAACGGGTAGGTGGCCGAGTGGACAATGGCAGCAGGCTGTAAACCTGCCGCGCTACGCGCTACGGGAGTTCGAATCTCTCCCTGCCCACCAAGAAGCCTCGCAGCAATGCGGGGTTTCTTTCTTTTTGGAGCTACCGTCTGAGATCTGGCGCAGCGAAATGCCTCTTTGCTGGACCTCGCGAATTTCGCAGTGCATTCGGGGCTGGCTCGGTGCGGGAGCAACGCGCCTGCATGAGGCCGCGTTGGACCCGCACGGCTGACAAATCGAACGCAGGTTCCGAATTGATACCGGCGGTATCGTGCAAACGTTCGATGCTCGGGCTCAAGCGGGGAGCTTGGTCCAGGTGCTTCCCCGCCGCCGAGTGCCCTCAGTGCCGGGGAGCGAAGTGCTCCAGCAGTTGCTTGCGCTGCTCGCTGGTGAGCTTCTCGGCCGCGTTCAGGGCGGCCGACAGGCGCCGGAAGGAGTCCTCGGTCATCGTGCCCGACGAACGCTTGTCCTCGAGCTGGTCGCGCAGGTGGTTGAACACGTTGACCGGGCCCACTTTGCCGTCGATGAATGCCTGGCGGTTCTGCACCGTGAACCAGAGCACGCCCGAGGTCCCGTCGAGTTGGGAAGCGATCTCGCGCTTCTGCTCGGCGGTCAGGTTCTCGTAGGCCTGCACGGCCGCCGGCGGGATGGCGGGAGCGGCCTGGCACTGGTCGATGGGCAGCGCCGCGCAGGCCAGCAGGGCCAACCCGGCCATCAGCCCGGTGACCGACTTACGGGCGGTCGTGAGTCCCTGGTGGATGACCCCCTCCATGCCAGGCTTGCGGAAGGCACTCGCTCCCTGGTAACGCGGCGGGAGCATCGGCACGGGGGCGACCCCCTGGAAGCGGAGGGAGACCTGGTTTGTCCCCGTCGAATTGGAGAGCTCCACGCTGTCAGTCGGTCCCGACAGGTCCGAGCACTCGCCCGAGGGCCCGCTCACCGCCGCTAGCGGGCGGGTTGAGAAGTGAGTATTGATCAGCATGTCCGGCGCTCCTTCGTCCTGGTTTTCCCCATGAGACCATGACCTGGTCTCTGGAAACGTCCATCGAGCGTTGAATGCGGGGTCTTCAGGTAAACGAATGATGAACCGTCCCGGCGGGAAACCGTTCACCTGGCGTTCACTCCTTCGAGGGCTCGGAGATCTCCGCCTGACGAGCGAGTGACGCGCTCGCTCCATTCTGGCCCCATGCAATACCGTGACCTGATCCTCCGACTGCGCGAGGTCTTCCCCCAGCCCGTCAGCGACCGGCTCCACGACAGCTACTTCGTGCACACCGTGATGCGGGCACTGGACGCCGTGGACGCCCTCAAGAGCGAGCGGCCCATCTTCGGGCAGCGCCGTCCGCTGGATTACGCTCGAGCCACCGCCTCACGATTGACCGAGGATTGCCGCCCTCTGGAGGAGGTGGTGGCCGAGCTGGTCGGCTGTCTGGAGGGCGCAGCTCTGTGGGGACACCCGGGAGCCCAGCCCAATGTGGTGCCTCCCCCCACCATCGCCTCCTTGATCGGCTTTCTGCTGGCCGGGCTGGCCAACCAGAACATGAGCTGGGATGAATACAGCCACGGCCTGGCCGTGGCCGAGGTGGAGGCGACCACGCTGACCTGCGACCTGGTGGGCTATGATCCCGATCGGGCCGGGGGCGTGTTCACCTTCGGAGGGACCGGCTGCAGCCTTTACGCAACCCGGGTCGGGCTGGAGAAGGCCGTGCCGGGCTCCATGCAACAGGGCCTGGGCGACTCGCAGGCCGTCCTGCTGGCCAGCGACGCCAGCCACTACTGCCGTTACAGCATCGCCTCCTGGCTGGGCCTGGGCGCTCGCTCGGTGGTCACCGTGCCCACCACGGTCGACAACGAGATCGACCTGGTCGAGCTGGAGGTCCGCGCCCGCGAGGTCTTGCAGGCGGGCAGACCGATCGCCGCCTTCCTGGTCACGATGGGCTCTACCGACGCTCACGGCATCGACGACCTGGAGGCTGTGGTGGCCCTGCGCGACCGCCTGGTCACTGATTTTGAGCTCGGCTATCGCCCTCACGTGCACGCCGACGCCGTCATCGGCTGGGCCTGGGCGGCCTTCGATAGCTACGACTTCGAGGCCAACCCGCTGGCCTTCCGCCCCCGCACTCTGCGGGCCCTGGCAGCCTCGCACCGGCGCCTGCGCCACCTGCCTCGGGCCGACTCGATCGGGGTCGACTTTCACAAGACCGGCTTCACCCCCTACATCTCCAGCCTGGTGCTGTTCCGCGCGCGCGAGGACCTGGGCCTTCTGGCCCGCGATCCGGAGAGCATGCCCTATCTCTACCACCACGGCCACTACCGACCCGGGATGTACACGCTGGAGACCTCCCGGGGAGCCACCGGCGTGCTGGCCGCCCTGGCCAACCTCAAGCTGTTCGGGCGGCGGGGCCTGCAGGCCCTGGTGGGTCACCAGGTGGAGATGGCCCAGCTCTTGCGCGAGCACCTCGAGTCCCACCCGCAGATCACCGTCCTCAATCGCTCCAACGTGGGGCCGGTCACGCTCTTTCGGGTCTATCCCCCCGAGGTGGATACCTTCCAGGTGCCCGGCCAGGAGCTGACCGACCCCGGTTTCCGCGAGCGCTTGCTCCACCACAACCAGTACAACCGCCACCTGTTTCAGATCCTCCACGACGAGGCCATGCAGGGGAGGGGCGTGCTGCTGAGCCTGACCGAGAGCTACCGCTCAACCAGCTACGGTCTGCCGGTGGTGGCCATCAAGTCCTACATCCTCTCGCCCTTCGTCGAGGAGGCGTGGGTGGAGGAAGTGGTCCGTCGGGTGGTCCAGGCCCAGCGCGAGCTGGGCGCGGTTCCCGTGCTGGCGGGCTGACCGCGCTACGCCCGGAATTTCGCGGTACGGCCCTGGCAAGTGCGTATACCGACCTCCCAGCCGCGTACCGCGAAACAATCCCCGTAAACCGCCTGACCCCCCGACCCGAGCGCTACGCCCGGAATTTCGCGGTACGGCCCTGGCAAGTGCGTATACCGACCTCCCAGCCGCGTACCGCGAAATAATCCCCGTAAACCGCCCGACCCCCCGACCCGAGCGCTACGCCCGGAATTTCGCGGTACGGCCCTGGCACGTGCGTATACCGACCTCCAAGCCCCGTACCGCGAAATTTCCTCGGTGAACGCTCAGCGCTGGGGCAGCAGCCGGCGCAGCCGCACGTCGAACAGGTCGTTGAAGTCGCTCCGGAAGACCAGGTTCTCTTCGAAGCGCAGCTCGAGCAGACCGAGCTCACGGGCGCGGACGCGGTCGAAGTGGGATCGGTGTCCGCTGCCGTCGACCTCGCCGTCGATGATGAAGCGTCGTCGGTCGGCCAGCACGACCAGAGCGAAGTCGAGGCGATAGCGTGTTTTGAAGGGGCGCAGACAGAGTTGGGGCACGAGCGCCTGGCGTAGACCGACCACTTCCCCTAGCAGGATCGGGTAGGCCAGATCGCCCGTTGCCTGGCCAGTGCTCCAGCACACTGCGGGGTGGGCGCGGATGCCAAGCCTCTGAGGCGAGCAGCGCGAGGGATGAAGGCCCGCTGCGGTTCGATGCGCCAGGAGCATCCACTCGTCCAGCGAGTCGGTGGGAGCAGACTTGAGCCAGGCCTGTCTGGACGCATCCAGGCTCTGCCAGAGCGGTCCGAGCAGCTCGGGGCAGCGGGCCATCCCGGCCCGGTAGCGTTCTGCGCCGGTCTTATCGCTGGGGGGGGTGTAGTTGATGCGCTGCTCGCAGAACAGGCTGTTTAGCGAGGAGCGGGGGAAGCCCACTTCCACCAGCGCCAGGAGCTCCTCGGGGCGAACGCTCAACACCGAGGCCAGTCGCCCGCACTCTTCCCTGCCCATCAATGCCTCGTTTCTCTCCAGGGCGGAGATGCGTTGCTGGATCACCTCCGAGCGGGAAGCGAGCTGGGATTGAGTCAGGCCGGCCCGTTGGCGGAGTTGGCGCAGAAGTTCGCTCAGTGATACGTTGCTCATAGCCTGATCGTGCCAGGTGGGTGTTTCCGCCATGCTGCCGGAGCTTGAACCAGCGATTGCCGCGATGCAAACAATTGATTGACCGACCGCTGCCATGAATGAACTGACGCCCTCGGCCCCGAACCGCCCGCCCATGCGCGTCTTGCTCATCTTGCTGCTTCTGCTCCCGGCCCTGGCCGACCTGAAGTCGGAGGCGCTGGCCGCCTCGCAGGCGTTCGAGCAGGCCGGCCTGAAGGCCACCCGCATCAGCGAGGTCTATCCCTACGTCACCAGGGACTCGGTGGTCTTTCTGCGAGGGCTGACCTCGGACAAGCAGACAAAATGGCTCAAGATGCTCCAGACCGTGACTCGGATGGAGCGTGAGCGAGGGGTGCTCCCCCTGGTGGACGCCCAGATCAGCGGCAACAAGGCCACGCTCCTCTTTAGCGAGAAGCAGTCCAAAGAGGTGCTGACCAAGGAGGTCAAGCTGCTGCTCGAGGACCAGGTCTGGAAAGTGGACGTGACCAGCTACACCATCTGACCACAGTCGATGGCTGACCATGAAAAAAGGGCCCGACCGCGAAGGTCGGGCCCTTTTGAGGCAGGAGCGTTAGCTCTCCTGGCCGGGCACCTGGTTGGCGATCATCACGATGGCGGCGTCGGTGCCACCGATGGCGTAGCCCAGGCCGAACACGCTGGCCATGTAGGCCTGCGCCTGCAGCTTGTTGGCTCCCACCAAGCGGTCGGACTCCTCCACGGCCTGGCTGCCGAGCTCCTTGCCCTGGGCCGAGGCGGCCTGCAGCGCGTCGGCGCCGACTTCCTTCATCTTCTCCACGGCTTCGGCCAGCTTCTGCTGCAGCTCTTCGAAGAAGCGGTCGATGGCCTTGCCGATGTCCTCGCCGATGCCCTCGGGACTGGACTGGCTGCGGGGGGCGGCCACCTGGCTGGCGGCGTCGGCGTGCATCAGCACGGCGCCGTCCAGGGCGCCGGCCAGCATGCCGGCGGCCAGGGCGTTGAGGGCCAGCATGCGGCAATCTTCGGCCGTCTGGGGAACCTCGGCCAGACCGGTCAGGTCGGCCTTGAAGGTGGTCTTCACTTCGCTGGATATCTGCCTGAGCTGCTCGCGGGCGGCGGGATCCTGCTGCATGGCTTCCTTGGAGGCGATCAGCAGGGCGTCCACGGCCTGGTAGACCTCTTCCGCCGTCGGCGGCTGGGGCGCCGGCGGGGTGGGTGGAGCCGGGGGCTGCTCGTTGAGGTAGATGCGAGGATTGATGGAAAGGCTGGTCATGTCTATGAAAACTCCTTCGATTTGGCAGATGTTTGCGTGCTGAGCACAGGGCACAGTGTATGCTTCCTGAGTCGGGAAAGGTGAACTCCCAATGAACAGGGTGTGAACTTTGCGACTAGGGGGAGCTAGTGCCGGGTGGGGAGGGATGAGCGGGCTGATCTGGGTGTCGAGCACCGCCCAACTCGCTCTCCACCCGCACCTCGATTCGTCCCAGGGCAGCGGGCGTGAAGCGCAGCAGGCGGATGCTGCGGGCCCCGGTCGTCGGCGCGGGGGGTGTAGCCGGCCAGCGGGGAAGGGGCCGGCTCGGGCGTGAGGGCCAGGTTCTGCCAGCGAACCTCGCGTCGGGCGGCGTCGTGGTAGAGCACCACGTACTTCTGGAAGAGCAGGTCCCCGTCCTGATATTGCAGGTCGCCATCAGGGCGCTGGTAGGAGGCGAAGGTGATGGCTCCGGCCGGCAGGGTGACCGTGGGAGGGAGGCTGGCGCGGTCCTCGCGCAGTCGGGTGACAACCAGCAGTGCGTTCTGCTGCACCTGCTACAAACAGGCACGTCTACTGGTATCAAAGACCGACCCTGAGACTTCCTGTCTCGCCCTACCAAAAGGACCCCACGAATTCGACGATCCCACCTTAGCGCAGATCGCCGCGCAGCCAGGCCCGCAGGGTGGGCACCAGTCCGACGTCTATCACTTCCACGCTTTCTACCGGCGCGTGTTGAGCGAGAACGGTCGGAAGGTGCGCGAGCGGAACTTTAAGGAGAGCCTCGTCCGTCATTTGCAGTAGGGTTCCGACCAGGAGCTGCGAAAGGGGCGCGATGCGAAAGGCCCTCTCTTTACTTGTTCTTCTTCTTGTCATGGGTTGCGGTGGGGGCAGCCTGGACAGCCCGAACGCCGCCACCGTTCCGGTGCCCCCCCCTCAGAACCTGACCGCGTTCGTGGACGACGCTCAGGGCGCCCAGCTCGAGCTCGAACAGCACCAGGTCAACATCCCTCCCGATTCGCTGGAGGCCGACACGACCGTCCAGCTCTCCACCGTCGCGCCGACGGTGCAGCCGCCCGACCCTGACTTCCGGGCGGTCGGGCCCCACCTTCAGGTGAACCTGGGCGGAGTCAGCCACGACGGCCTCTCCGTCACCATGATGCCCCCTGCAACCGACACTGAGGTCTTCCCAGTGCTGGTGACCGGAGTTCTCCTGGTGCCGCTCGAGTTCGTTCCCCAGAGCGATGGCTCGGTGCAGGCGCTGGTTCCCCCCAGTGACGGCGGCGTGCAGGGCCGAGGCCTCGAGATCACCTCCTTTCAGGTCGGCTTCGTGGAGTCGATCTTCGATTATCCCCCCCACGTCGACTGGGGCACCTACAACGGCTACTACTTCAATCCCACCACCGGCAAGTTCGAGCTGGTCATCAGTCTGGGTCAGCCGGTGGCTCCCATCCCGAACCTGGGGCCCCAGCCGCTCATGATCGTGCACGGCCTGGGCTCCAACATTCGCAGCCAGGAGTTTGCACCCATGGCCGACTTCATGCTCGATCAGGGCGTGGCCACGGGCATCGTGGGGTTCGAGTACGACACGCTCGACTCCATCTCCGACAACGGAGACTATCTGGCCCAGTTCTACACGGCTCTGTCGCCCGTCAACCCGAATGGCCGCTGGCGCCACATCGGTCACAGCATGGGCGGGTTGGTCTCGCGCGAGGCGATGGAGAACAGCCAGCTTCCCATCGCGGCCAACAACAATCTGGCCGCCTTCCTCTGCAGCCCCCACACCGGCAGCGGCGTGATCAACATTCTCCAGGGTAAGCTGAGCCTGTTCCAGCGCGTCATTCGCTACCTGGTCTTGAACGATGTCATGGACTTCACCAACCGCGATGGCTCCAAGTGTGACCCGGATCTCAACTCGGATGGCTTCAACGACCTGCGCGATGGCAGCACCGCACTGGCCCTGCTCAACGCCAACGCCGCTCAGAATCATCCCCAGTGGCTCTACTTTACCTTCGGGGGCGACGACCCGGGCCTGGAGTTCATCGTGCTCGACTGGATCATCGGTCAGGACTTCGACGACGGGCTGGTCGACTTGGTCAGCGCCAACTTCCCCGGCATCGCTCAGTTGCAGGCGCTGGTAGTGGCGGTGAGCCACACCAGCGCGGTCACCGACGCCGCGGTCTCTTACCCGGTGATCCAGGGCTTCTTGACCCCCTGATGGGTAGGCACTCGCGCGAAAAGAAGGCTCGCAAAGCGCTCTCGGACTGGACCAAAGACGTGTTGACCCGAGCTCACGACGGTCAGCGCGCCTCGGCGGCCCAGATCTTTCAGCGCTCCCAGTCGCTCGAGTCCACCGTGGAGGCGGGCATGAACGCGGGCGACTTCTACGAGCTGGCCCGCCAGACGGTGGACGAGGTGTTCAAGCCGAAGCTGGCCTGCAAGAAGGGTTGTTCCTACTGCTGCCACATCCCGGTGGCCGCCTCGGTGCCCGAGATCGTGAATGCCCTCATGTTTGCCCGGGCCACCTTCTCGCCTGAGCGCTACCAGGCGCTCTTGGAGCGGTTGGCCCGGGCCGCCGAGGTGGTCGAGGCGCTGGGGCCGGAGCGTCCCCGGCGCAACCTGGCCTGTCCTTTTCTGGAGAACGACCAGTGCTCGGTCTACGAGGCTCGACCGGTGGCCTGCCGGGCCTGGCACAGCCTGGAGGTGGAGCCCTGCAAGCAGGCGTTCGAGCAGCCCGAGGCTCCGCCCGAGATACCCACCGTGGCGCCTGTGCTCTACGCTGGCGACGCCGTGCGCGAGGGGCTGCGGCTGGGCCTGCAGGATGCCTATCTGGACGGGCAGCGGCTCGATCTGATCCGTGGCGCCCACTGGCTGGCCAACGATACCGAAGCGGTCGACCGCTGGTTGGCCGGGGTCGAAGTGCCCAAAGAGGCACGATTCAAAGCCTGATCAGCTCGATTCCTTAGCCGCCTGGTTGAGCAGGTGCTCGGGAACGGGATTCTTGGGATCGGCCGGCAGACCCGAGACCTCCTTGGGATAGATCTTGCGCAGGTGCTTGTCGTAGGTGTTCACCTGCCGGAGCGCGATTTCGCCCTCATCGGCCTGCTTGAGATAGGTCTCATACTCGGTGAGCTGGTACTGTAGAGCGGGCGCCAGCTCCTGGAACTGGATCCCCAGCAGGTAGGCGTTGCGCCCCACCTCGCGGCACCAGACCACCTTGGCCGGCACCAGCAGCATGGGAAACAGGGTGGTCTGCAACTCGACGGTCAGCACCATCTGGGTGCCGATCTCCACGGGCTCGTGCACTTCGAGTTGCATCCCGTCGGCGTTGAAGTCTTTGGATAGGGCATGGATGCCATGCGAAACCACCCGCAGCCGCGCCGGCAGGCGCGCCTTGCGCCTGGCAGCCTCGCCCGACTGGTTGAGGCCTTCCTGGGTGGCGGCGTAGATGGAGGAGAGACTGCGCGTCTCCAATACCTGGCTGACGCAAACGAAGCGCTTGTCGGTATGGGGACGACAGGATTGAACCATGACAGCGAGTTTGAACTCGCGCTTCTTGGTGCCGTCAGACAACTCGAAGCGGATGCGCAGCACTTTGCCCTCGGGGTGGGACTTCTTGCTGCGGAAAGTGACGGTGGCGGCGGAGATCTCCACCAGCTCCACCGGTTCGGGGCGTTTTAAAAAGTCGAACACGACTCAAGTCTTCCAGATTGCCCTGTAGGTTCCTTCGAAAGCGATCGCGAACCCAGCGCCATCCTTGGGAGGGAGTCAGGTCCACTATGAGCGAGATGCAGCATCCAGGCTATCCCCCGCCCGCTGGCTATACGGGCTATCCTCCGCCTCCCGGTTATCCCCCGGCCCCGGGTGGACCCAATCCGGCCGCCATGATGCAGCAGATGATGCAGATGATGATGGCCATGAGCGGCTCGGCTCCCGCCCCGGCCGTGGACGCGGCCGCTCAGCCTTTCTCCTACGCCGTTCCCGAGGACAAGCCCGATCCGGGTCTGGAGGCCGAGCTGATCCGCCCGGCCACGAAGGGATCGCTGCTGCGCGAGCAGCTGCCACTGCCGGTGCAGGAGGTGCTCGACCTTCTGTGTCTCACCCCGGACGGTAAGCACGCCCTGGGCGGCATCCCCAAAGGCTGCACCATCGCCTTTGCCGGCCCGCCCGGCAAGGGCAAGACGCGCTCGGCCATCGAGGCCATGGTGCGAGTGGCGTTGGGGGGCATGAAGTGCCTCTTCGTGATCGCAGAGGAGGGCTTTCTGGACGAGGCCGGCTCGGGTCGCGAGCCCCTCTCCTCGCGGCTGGTGCGCATCGGCATGGGTGTCACGGGCCTTGCAGAGCAAGAGTTCACCGACAAGGTGCTCTCCAACATCCTGGTGCTCAACGCCCAGTATCACAAGGGCCAGACCTGGGACGAGTTCGTCAACCGCTACCGCTACATCATCGAGCGCGAGGAGGTGCGCTTCGTGGTGATCGACTCGCTCAACACGCTCGACCCCACCAAGTCGCGGACGGCCGACAACCTGAGCGCCCTCAAGACTTACAACCACGAGAAGGGTGTGACCTGTCTGACCATCGGGCAGATCCGCGATACCGGCATGCCGGTGGGCGGCGAGGCGCTGATGCACACCGCCGACGCCGTCTTTCTGATCGAGGAGATGAGCCTCGGCTCCAAGGAAGAGGCCGCCCTGTGGGGCGGCAAGTACCGCGACGTGATCGACGTGATCCGAGCGATCAAGTGCGTCACCACGCCCATCTTCCCGCATGTGCTGCGGCTGACCCAGAAAGAGGGGCTGGGGACGCTCACCGTGCACCCGGCTCAACCTGAAGAGATGTTGCCCTTCCCGCCGGCATGAGGGCGGCTTCGCCCGAGGCCATCCGGGAGTGGTTCCTCGAGGGGGGAGCCATTCGGGCCGTGCGCCTGGCCCGCCCCGGCATCGGGGCCCGGCGCCAGAGCCTGGAAGAGCTGGAGAGGCTGCTCGAGCTTCCCTCCAGCCTGCTCTTTGCCGCCTATTCTCTGCTCGAGGCCGAGCCTGACGTCGCTGACGAGGCACTGGACTCGATCCCCTTCTACAGCCTGTGTCGAGGCTTCTTCCTTCCCCTGATGGGCCTTGCCCCCGAGCGGGTGGGCAAGCTCTTCGGCCTGACCGCTTCCCCACCGCTGACGACTGAGCAACGCTCGCGCCTGGTGGGCGACTTCCTGGCTCGACCGCTGGGCTTGAGCCTGCAGGAGAAGGTGGCGCTGGTGATGGGGGACCCGTTCATGGGCAAGCCCCCGGGAGTGCGCGAGGATACGCTGACCCGGCTGCTGGCGCGGCTGGCCTTCCGCACCGTCTCGCAGATCCGCCACAGCATCGTGGGAGCGGGCGACCTGGCTTCGCTCTTTGCCATGCGCACGACCCGCGAGCGGTCCGACCTGACGGCCGCCGAAGTGCTCACCGTGCTGCGCTTTCTCAAGGGGGCCGAGCCGTTCCACCGCATGCGGGCCCTGGAGGACCTGTTCCAGCGTTGCGGCCGCCTGGAGGCCTACGTGCTGTCAGCCCTCATCCTCAACAAGGTGCACCTGAGCCTGAGCGGGCGCAGCGAGCTGATCTACGAGCACCTGGCGGCCCAGTTCCAGGTCTCCAAAGAAGTGCTGGCCACGGTGGCGGCGCTCACCGATCCTTTTGAGCTGGCCCGCATCCTCGAGCACGAGGGCGTTCCTGGCCTCAAGAAGGTGGCCCTGAAGCCCCTGTCGCCCATTCTGCCAGCTCTGGCCGGGGCTACCGTGCCGGCCGAGGTCAAGTTCCCGGCCTGGTTCGAGTGCAAGTACGACGGCATCCGCCTGATGGTGCACAAAGCCACCGACGAGCGCGGCCAGCTCGAGGTGGCGGGTTACACCCGCAGGCGTCACGACTGGAGCGAGCTGATCCCGGGCCTGGTCCCGCTGGCCCGGGTGCTTCCCTGCCAGAGCGTCATCCTGGACGGCGAGCTGCACGGCAGCACCCTGGACCGCAGCGGCATGCTACGTCCTTGCACGGTGTACGAGGTGCACACCTTCCTGCGGGGCGAGCCGGGGGCGGCCCGGGTCAACCTGCGCTACACCGCCTTCGACCTGCTCTACCTCGACGGGGTGGACCTGACCGACCGTCCCTTCTCCGAGCGCCGGGCCCGCCTCGAGCGCCTCCTGGCGGTGCCCTCGCAGTTCCCGCTGCCCCTGCTGCTGGAGCTGAGCCGGGGCAAGCGGGTCGACAGCCGCGAGGACATGAACCGGCTCTATGAGCAGTTCCGCGCTCAGGGCTACGAAGGGGGCATGCTCAAGATCGAGAGCTCGGCCTATCCCCTGGCCACCCGCACTCCCAACTGGATGAAGCGAAAGCCCGAGGAGACGCTGGACCTGGTGCTGACGGGCGCCTTCTGGAGCGACCCGAGCACGGCCGGAAAGCGCATGTTCGACGCCTACCTGATCTCGTGCCGGGGGCCCGAGGGCCTTCACCTGGTGGGCACGGTGGGCGGCGTGGACGAGTCCACCACCCTGAAGATCGCCGGGGCCATTTTGCAGCACAATCTGCTCACCGGGCGGCCTATCGAGCACCGGGGTCACCAGCGCACGGCCGCTGGCCTGGAGCTGGCGCCCTACCTGGTGGTCACCGTGGCTCTGGAAGGGGTGGTGCGCGACACGGGCGGCGTTTTCTCGCTGCGCTCGTCGCGCATCAAGCAGGTTCGGGCGGGCGAGATGTCGGTGGGTGAGATCGCCACCCTGGACGAGATCGAGCGGCGCCACATGCGCGAAGGATTGGGCTAAATGTTCGGTCAGCTAGGAATCCTCAAGCGCCGCCTGGGCTGCGCGCGCCCTGCCTACCAGGCCCACTTCTGCGCCAGCTGCCACCTGATGGCCGAGTTCGGGGGCAAACCCGCCTCGCTGTGGATGAACCATGACCTGACCTTCCTCAGCGTCCTGCTCTCCAGCCTGGAGGGTCCGGAGAAGGCCCGCCCTGCCGCTTGCACCGCGCTGCCCTGGCGCAAGGTGCAAGTTGCTCCGCTGCCGGTCTGGGGCCGCCGCGCTCTGGCCGCGCTCAATCTGGCCTTGCTCTCCGCCAAGCTCGAGGACGACCGCCAGGATGAAAAGGGCTTGACCCGCCGGCTGGCCGGTGCCTGGGTGGCCGCCTACCAGAAGCGGGTGGACAATGTGCTGGGCGACACCGGCTTTCCGCTGGCCATCATCCGTGCCCTGCCGCACCGTCAGGCACTGGTGGAGCAGGCCAGATCGTCGCTTGGCGAGCTGAGCCAGCCGACCGCCGACACCATCGGAGCCATCCTCGAGCACGTGGGCGAGCTGTCGGGCCGCCCGGAGCGCCAGGCCGACCTGGCCCACCTCGGCCAGGTGCTGGGCCGGTTTCTTTACTACCTGGACGCGGCTCAAGACTTTGCCGAGGACGCTCGCAAAGGCCGCTTCAACGCCCTGGCGGTAGCCTGGGGCCCGGTATGGCAGGAAGTCCGGGCCGCCACCCTGCTGCACGGCGCGCTCGAGGAGCTGAACGCGGCCCTGCGCCGATTCTCCGATCTTGAGCCGCTGGGCTCTTTGACCGACCCGCTGCTCGACTCGCTGGCCGACCGTCTGCCGGTGCACGGCTCCTGGGTGCCCTCCTGGCGTCGCCTGCAGGCCGGCGATTGCGACTGCGGCGGTGGCTGTGACTGCAGCGGGTGCGACTGCAGCGGAGGAGACAGCAGCGGCTGCTGCAGCAGCGGAGGCTCGCACGGCTGCTGCAACGAGACTTCCGGCTGCTGCTCGCCGAGCACCACCACCTGCGATTGCTGCTGCCACAGCTGCGAGTGCTGCGGCGAAGCCGGCTCGGACACCACCGCCGCGTCCGGTGCCACGGCTGCCTCCAGCGCCACCAGCACTTTGCTCTTGTGCCCTGGCTGCCGGTCGGCGTTGAAGTCCCAGAAAGTGGGCAAGGTCGAGGTGGATCTGTGCCCTTCGTGCGCCGGCCTCTGGCTGGATCGCCACGAGCTCAGGGCTCTGGCCAGGATGCGTTCCCTGCCCGGATGGCTGCTCGAGCCGGTCAGCGGCACTTCCCCGAGGGACGCGATTGCGGAAGGCGAGCGCCGCTGCCCGCGCTGCGAAGCCCTGTTGCAGGTGGCCGACAACAAGGGGGTGCACATCGATCTGTGCCGCAGCTGCGAGGGGGTCTACTTCGACCGGGGCGAGCTGAACCAGCTGCTCAGAAGTTGAGCCCGTAGCCCCCGCGGCGGTCGTTGTCGTCGTCTGGGGAGGAGTGGCTGTCGGAGGAGCCCGAGCCTCCCCCCCAGCTGAAGCCGATTCCCGGGCTGGAGCTGCTCGGGCTCGAGTCGTCGCGTGAGCCCGAAGCGGGCCCGAAGGAGAACCAGCTGCCGGACTTGCTGCGGGGCGCTTTGTCCAGCACGTCCTCGGTGCGGTCGCGCACCGTATCGAGCTGGCGGCCCGGTGGGCCGGGGCCGAGCACGGGGCCATCGTCAAAGAGGAAATCGAACAGCTTGCTCACCATGCCCCGGCTCGGGCGCGGGGTGGGCTCTGGAGGAGCGGGCTTCTCGGGCTCCTCCTCGCGCTCGCGGCTGCTGCGACTGACGGTTACGCTGGTCTTGCCGCGCCGCAGGCCCAGCGCGTCCACCAGGTGCTCGAGCGGCATGGTCTGCAGCCAGACCCGCCCGGGGCCGGTCAGGGTGGCCATGAAGAGCCCCTGCCCGAAGAGAGCGTTGCTGACCCCCTCCACCATGTTCACTTCGAAGCGCACGCCGGGCTCGTACATTCCGACATGCCCGGGGCGAAGGTGCAGTCGCTCGCCGTTGGCCAGAGTCTGCTCCACCAGCTCGCCCGAGAGATCGATGAAGGCCAGCCCCGGTCCGGTGACTTTCTGCATCGCCAGACCCTGAGAGCCGAAGAGCCAGACGTCGGGATTGTGGAAAGCGAGCTCGAGCGAGACCGACTTCTGGGCGCACAGGAAGCTCTCGCGCCGACACAGGATGCTCTCGCCGGCCTTCAGCTCCAGGGGGACGATCGTGCCCGGATAGCGGGCCGCGAAGGCCACCCGGGCCGGCCGGTCGACCTCGAACTCGGTGATGAAGAGACTGGCGCCTGAGAATGCGCGCTTGACGCCTTCCCAGAGGCCGCCGCCGGTGTGGGTGGAGACTTTCACCCCGTCACTCATCCAGGACATGCTGTGGGTCTGGCTGTAGAGCTGGTCGCCAGGGGTTAGCTCGAGGGTCAGGGTCTGGAGGAGGGTGCCGCTGATCGCGTACTTCACAGAGGAAAATTCCCCGGCAAGCACCTTTCCTCCTGGCCCCGTCAGGGACGGGCGGAGGGCGAGCCGGGCGACGGGGAGAGCGAGCCCGGGTTGGCCGGGGAGGGCTCGGCCGGGGGGGAGCCGGCCCTGACCGGCCCTCGGCCGACCAGCTTCTGGCGGGCCAGCGAGAGGGCCGCCATGGCAAATGGCGTGGCCACCAGCGGGTCGTCCTCGCGCGAGGCCGAAGCCTGATTCTTCCAGCAGCCCGAGTCAAGCTGACGGGAAAGTAGCTCGCGCGCCATCGGCTCAGCCCAGTTGATCCTGCTCAGGCCCCCGGCCTGCTCGAAGTCATTCATGGCATGGGCCAGCGACCAGCACCAGTAGTAGTAGAGCGAGTCGCGCTCTATTTCGAGCTCGTTGGGGAACTTGCCGGGCATCTCCCCGGCCGAGAAATTCTTCTCCAGCCAGGCCCGCGCAGAGGCGACCCGGGGGTGGTGGGGCGGATACCCGGCTCGCAACAGGCAGCGGAGCCCATCGGCGGTGGCGCTGCCGTAGGAGACATAGCGGGTGCGTCCCAAGCGGTCGGTGCCTGCTCCTCCCGCTTTGTTCAGGGGGCCGAAGGTCGGGCTGGCAAAGAATCCTCCGTCATCGAAGGCCAGATCGCCCGAGTCGTAGTTCTGGCAGCGCAGCACGAACTCGCCTGCGGCCTGGATCGCCGGGTCGTCCCGGGGTGCCGTGGTGCGCAGGGCTCCCAGAGCAAACAGGGTGCTCGACAGGTTGGAGTCGTTGGCCGAATTCCAGAGCTCCATGCGCTTGGGTTTGTAGGGAATTGCGTTGGAGTAGCCCCAGCCCCCGAACTGAGGGTCCTGGGGCGCCCAACCCGCCTCGGGTCCCAGCTGGTGCTGGCGCAGCAGGCGAAGAAAGCTTTTACAGGCCGGCGACTGGCCCTGCCCGGCCCGGGTCAGGAGCAACACGGCGGCGGCGCCATCATAGACCGGATAGGCCGTGGGGACCTTCGAGCCGCTGGTATCTGCCAGCGTGATCACATACTGCAGACCCAGCTCGGCAGACTTGCGGGCGCGCTGGTTGGTACCCCCGAACACCAGGGCCTTGCATACCGTGGGAGTCAGTGAGACCCCGTCCTCCATGTCCTTGTAGACATCCGAGCGCCAGGCACCATCACGCGATTGGCGGTCGGCCAGGTAGTCGGTGGCATGGCTGATCGAGCGGGAGATCTGCGAGGTGAGCGAGCTCGCGCAGCCGCCCGTCAGGGTGGTCAGCAAGATGAGCCAGACGGTCAGCACACGCACGAGCCCTGATTCGGATCCGATTGCCCGGCTCCCTGTGATCCAGCACACAGCGCAACCCCGGCCAAGGATTTACAATGAGCACGGAAGACTCTGACTTTCCCCTCAAGGAGAGACCCAGCGATGACACAAGCCAAAGTCGAGTTCGCTCCAGTGGAAGACGACGTCCGCGAGCAGAACAAGAAGCTCAGCAAGAAGAACTTCGACCTGGCCCGATCACTGGCCGCCGCCCAGCGCAAAGTGACCGACCAGGAAGTAGCCATAAGCGAGATGCGCCACCGTCAGGAGCAGTGGGTGGAGGACATGCAGGGTGACCTGGCCTTCGTGTGCCAGCAGCTCGTGAGCGAGCAGGAAGCTCGTCTCGAGCAGATGGTGGGCAAGCCGCTCCCACGCCAACCCCTGAAGGACGGCGACGTCTCGGGGGCCATCCGCCGGGCCGCCGAGATTCGAGAGAAGCTCAGGCAGTACGAGGCGACCCGGCGCATCGCCGGTTAACCTGGCAATTCAGCGCCGACAGGTGGCAGCAAACAGACGCGAGCCCGGCTCGCGTCTGTTTGGGTTTTTCCCCTTTCGGGCGTGTCACGTGGACTGCCCTGAATAGGGCGCCCTTTTCGGGCGTGTCCGTGGACTGCTCTGAATAGGGCGCCCTTTTCGGGCGTGTCCGTGGACTGCTCTGAATAGGGCGCCCCTTTCGGGCGTGTCCGTGGACTGCTCTGAATAGTGCGCCCCTTTCCGGGCGTGTCCGCCTTAGCGCTTGGTGATCGGCACCGGCGCCCGGTCGGCGGTCAGAACGAGCAGCGCCGCGGCGGTGCAAAAGTTGCGACCGGTGATGCAGTGGTGCCCGGTCCAGCTGCCGTCCTTGTTCTGCACACGCCCCAGGTTGGCGATCATCGACTGGTCCCACTTCTGCCACTCGTCGCCGCCCTTGACCACCAGGCTTTCGCTGATGTTCATGTAGCTGAGGAACTCCTCCCCACCGTTGTTGCCGAAGCCGGCCACGAAACTGGGGTCTTCGAGCTTGCCCACCAGGGTGGCCCGAGCTGACTCTTGAGCTCTGCGACCGTCATTGAGTTGCTTCAGCTGGCCCTGGGCTTCGTCGCGCTCTTTCTTGGTGGGCGCATTCTTGGCCTTGTCCTTCAGCTCGTCCTCGCGAGCCTCCAGCGTGTTGAGAGAGTCTTGCAGCGCGCCTGTGCTGGAGCTGGTGGAGTAGAGCGCCACCCCCGCCGAGCCCTCGCCAGCTCCAGCCGGGGCAGCAGCCTGGTTGGAGGCATAGGTCTGGGCCTTCTCCAGCGTTTTGGAGTCCACGTCCGCGCCCGCCTGAGCGGCCCGGTTCAGGCCCTTGCTGGCCATCCCCTGGGCCAGCACCGGAGCCCATCCCTCGCGAGTCCAGGTGCCATCCTCCTTCTGGTTCTTCTCGATCTTCTTGAGCACTTTGGCCAGGCACACGTCCACCTGCTTGTCGGCGGTCGGATCGCCCATCTTGCCCTTGACCTCGGCCAGTAGCATGGAGGCCAGGAAGGTGTCGATGTGGGGCCCGAGCTTGGACTGCACCCGGGTGCCGTTGACCTTGGAGACCTGCATCGAGTCAGGGTCCGACGCCTCCACTTCGGCGCAGACGAAGCCGATCGCCTTGCGCAGGCTCTGCGCATGCTCGCCGCTGGTGGGGGTGCTGCCGGCTCGAATCAGGGCCAACGCCGAGATGCAGGTATCGGCCACGTTGGCCACCTCCGACAGGTTGGCCCCGCCTCCCATCTGCTGGGACTCCTCGCCCTGGCCCCAGCCGCCGCTGGCGAGCTGGTGTTTGACCAGCCAGCTCAGGCCTGTCTGGACAGTAGGCGAAAGCGGCTTGGGATTCACAGCCGGGGCCCAGGCCACCACCGGCTTGCCGGGCTTGTCGGGCTTGTCGGGCTTGTCGGGCTTGTCGGGCTTGTCGGGCTTGTCGGGCTTGTCGGGGTTCTGGGCAACGCTCTGGGTCGCGGTGGGTTTGGGCTGAGGCAGCTCCGCCTGGGCCGGCCGCGAGAGGCTGGTCGAAAGATAGAGCCCGCTGGCCAGGAAGAGCCCGATGGCTCCGGCGATCCACTTATTGTTCATCGTTAGTCACCTCGTCTTGGAATCTGAAGTTCAAGACGCGACAACCGGCAGGTTATTCCCGAGGAGCAAATCGAATTCTGGCGGATGAGCACCGAAACCCAGAACGCCACTGCTAGCCCGGCCACGCGCCGATTTCCCTGCCCCGGTTGCGGAGCAACGCTGGTCTTTGCCGCCGGCGCCGGCAACTTGCGCTGCGAGTACTGCGACGCCGAGGTGGAGATCCCCAAGGAGGCGCCCACGGCCTCCAGTTTTTCGGGCCCGGTCGAGCACGCCCTGGAAAAGCTGCTCAGCGGGGAGGCCAACAAAGGCTGGGGCGTCCAGACCTATTCGGTAGCCTGCAAGCAGTGCGGCGCTACCACGACCTTTCCCGAGAAGACAACCTCGGGCGAGTGCGCCTTCTGCGCCTCGCGGATGGTGGCCGAGAAGCCCGCCGATGCCACCCTGATCACGCCTGAGACCTTGATCCCCTTCAAGATCACCAAAGAGCAGGCGGCCCAGAAGTTCTCCGAGTGGGTGCGCTCGCTCTGGTTTCGCCCCAACAACCTCAAGCGCATGGCCCGGGTGCACGACATCAACGGTCTCTACACCCCCTTCTGGACGTTCGACGCCAATGCCGAGACCCGCTGGAAGGCCGAGAGCGGTTACTACTATCAAGAGACCGAGCACTACACCGACAACGAGGGCAAGCGCCAGACTCGCACCGTCACCAAGACCCGCTGGCAGCCGAGCTCGGGGCACCACTTCGGCAGCTACGACGACATCCTGATCTGCGCCTCCAAGGGTCTCTCCGAGAGCCTGGTCAAGGTGCTGGAGCCCTTCAACACCAAAACCCAGCTGGTGGGCTACAAGCCCGAGTATCTCTCAGGCTGGGCCGCCGAGGAGTATGCCGTCGGTCCCCGAGACGGCTGGGAGAAGGGCCAGAAAGAGTTCGAGCGCCTGGAGTACAACGCTTGCGCCAAGGAGGTGCCGGGCGATACCCACCGCAACCTGCAGATCTCCATGCGGCTCGACAACGTGACCTGGAAGCACGTGCTGCTGCCCGTTTACGTGGCAGCCTATCGCTACCAGGGCAAGTCCTATCGCTTTCTGGTCAACGGCGAGACGGGCAAGGTCTCGGGCGAGGCGCCTTACTCGTTCTGGAAGATCCTGCTCCTGGTGCTGGCCATTCTGGCTATCATCTTCCTCGTTGTGCAGATGGGCGGCGACGGCAAGAGCTCGGGCTTTGCTCCGGCGACTCTGGCCTCGTCGTGCGGGGAGCTCGTTCCTATCTGGAAGGCTGCGCAGTCGACAGCGGTAGGCTGAGTTTGCTCAGGAAGCGAGTCCCAGCCTGCTTCCCAGGGGGCCAGGGATGAGACTGCCGGCGAGTTGCCGCACCTGGCGACCGGCCAGGCGCAAGTGGTTGTAGGCCTTGAGGGAGCCACCCAGGTGGCGGGTCAAGACCAGGCCTTTCAGGGCCCGTTCGACCGGCTTTCCGATCTTGGCTCCCAGCGCCCGCTGCCGATTCACGGCCAGTACCCAGTGCACGGTGCCCAGAGGAACCGGGTTGCCTTTCTGCTCCATGAGGCCCAGGAGACGGACGAAGGCATCCATCGGCTCGCCTCGCTCGAGAAGGGTTGAGAGCTCCTCGGGACGGATGCTCTCGGCTCCCTGGGGAGCGCGTTCGTTGAGACGCCTGGCGGCGCTCTCGGCATCCGCCGCTCGGCCCAGGATCTCCAGTAGCTCGATGCCGTAGTCTCGTTCTGCATTGCTGAGCGGAACCGCTTGCCCGAAGTCTAGCAGGGTGACGGTGCGGCTCTCGGGATCGATCAGGACCTGACCGTCGTGAAAGTCCGGATTGGCATGCAGCGGCACCGGGCGGGCCGCGCCCGAAGCATCCACCCCGAGCAGCACATCCATCTCCACCTGGGCCAACGCTCCCATCGCCGAGCGATAGGTCTCCGGGTCGCCTTGAAGAACCTTGCGAGCCGTCTTTCCCGGGGCCTTCTCCATGAAGATGGTCTGATGCTCCTGGCTGAAGGCCCTGACGGTCCGCACCTTCCAGCCGTTGACCTCTCGATTGTAAAGAGGTTGCACCTGTTGCTGCATGCGGTAGGCCGCATCCTTATCGAACTCGAGGCTCACGGACTTGCGGATGACCCGGGCCAGTCCCTTGAGAAAGCCATACTTCTGATCGTGCTCCGGGGTTCGGGTGAGCAATCCTAGCAAGCGATCGAGCCGTTGGAAGTCATAGTCGGAGGCGACATCGACGCTCTCTCGGGCCACACTGGCAACACCGCTCTCGTGGGTGGATTTGTCGCGATAGCTGAGGGCCAGGTTGACCGAGCCACTGCCGAGCAAACCCTCCACCTCGAGACTGTCCGGCCACTGGCCATCGAACTGCTTTTCGAGCAGGCGAATGCACTGGAAATAGTTGAGCGGCATTGCGGCATCCTGGGAGGACTCAAAGGTATTTCGAAACTCGGCAAAATCGCTGGTAAAGGCAAGATACTGCTTGAATTTGATGCCTGGAACCCCGTAGGCATCAAAGAGGCTGTTCAGGATGGAGGCCTCGTCCAACTCGCCTTTCCCCCCGGGCGCAGATTGCGACAGGACGAAAGAAACGGCCAGCGATTCGCTGCGTCCGTGTGATTCAAGCAAGACTTCGGCCAGGTAGCGCGCGAGCTCTTGTCGCTCTGGGCGAACCCTGGCCAGCAGGTGGTCGAGCAGCTTGCCCCGGCCCTGCTCGGTTTCCAGCAACGAGCTCGGGCCTGCCAGAAAGCTGTTGGTCACCAGCAGACGTGCCATCGGCTCGGCCCGGCTCAGCTGACTGCGCGCATTGCGAACCGCTTCAACCAGCGAGACGTGCTCGGCAGCCCTGACCCGACCCTGCAGGGCTCGTTGAAGCTCCTCGATGAAGCCCGGCATGTCGTCGCGGCGGCCGAGCAGATAGTCCAGGAAATGGAGCTGATCCTCGGTCTCGCGACTGCGGACGGCCGCCGCCATGGCCGACAGGCCCCGGATGTGCCCCGCGTAGGACTCAGCCGCTTTGTCCAGCGAGCCCTCTCGGGGTGGAAAGACCTGATCGAGCTGTCCGGGCTGCAAACGGGCCTGCTCGCTCAGGAGCTCTTTGAAAAACTGGTGGATCAGGGGGTGCTTTTCTTGCAGCTCAAAAGCCCCGTCCAGTGCCTCCACTCGCTCGGCCAGAAGGCCGACGTCCTGGTGCGGCTTGCCCCCGGCCAGTTGAACCAGCAGACCGGCCGCGTTCTCCGCCTTTAACATCCCCAGAACGTGGGGGCGGAGGAGCCATTCCTGCAACTCGGCCGGAGGCAGGCTTTGCAGGTGCGGCAAGAGATAGCCTTCAAGCTGATCGCGGTAGGCCGAGCGTCCGTCGAGCACCATCGGGTTGCTGTCGGCGATGCTTGAAACGACCTGATACCAGGCCCCTGCATCGGGTGCCTCGTGCTGGCGGGCGCAAAGAGTGTCCATCAAGAAGATCGCGCAGTCCATCCCGATGTGAGGACCGGCGAGGTGCTGCTTCTCCATCGTGCGCATGGCCTGGCTGCGAAGACGCAGATCGGACAAGGACCCGGTCATCGACTGAAGGTCCGAGAACTCGAGCTCTCGGGCCTTCTGTTGGGATAGCTCCCGATCATACCCGAGCAACCCGAGCGTGCTCAATCGCAAGTTCTGCTCGCGATGACGAGCCGCAGCCACAATCTGAGTACTTTCCCGATCGAGCTCTTTGAATTTGGCAATCCGACCCAGGGTGCGGGTATCGAGCATGTTCTCGCTGAGGGCCAGGCTCCGGCTGAGCATCCTGCTGCTCAACCGGGTTCGATCCGTGTTGACCAGGTCCAGCACTTCTTCTTTGCTCAGGCCGGCCAGGTAGCGCTGCAGGCGATGAAAGGGCTGAGCCTGGTCTCCTTCCCGAGGAGCGCTCGAGTCATGGGGTAGATTGGCCGACAGGAATCGGAACACTTCTTTGTGGTCGGCCGCCGACAACTCGGGCGACTCGAGCAGGTCGACCAGAAGATGGCTCAACGCGGGCAGGTTAGCGAGATACAGGATGGGCTGAAAGGAACCAAGGAAAAGGTCTCGTTCCTGATTGGCACGGCGGGCGAAGGCCAACAATGAAGGGGTGAGCTTCTTGCGAAAATCCTCCCCGATGGGGAAGTGCTCGTGCGAGCTGAAGGTGTTGACGAGCACGCTCCCGATTTCGCGCGACCCGCTGTGGGGAGGCCCGTCGAGGACCCGCATCGCCTCCTGCTCGCGCCAGGCGCAAAAACGCTCCGTAAGCGGCTCGAGGGCCTGACGAATCGATCGGGCCGTGGCGTCGTCGAGGAAGATGCGGTTGACGTTCTGCGGGAAGTTCCAGCTTTCTGCTCGGGAGAGCTCAGCCGGATCCGAGGCCAGGCCTTCGAGGCTCGCCAGGAGCGCGGCCTTCCCGGGCTCGGAGATACGGTTCCCGGGGTCCAGGGCATTGCTCACACGCCCCCAGAAACGGTCGTCAGCAGCTGACGACCCGCTGGCCGGATCCCTCTTGAGCATCTCCGGAGCCAGCTCGCAAAGACTCTTCCATTGCGCGCTCTTCTCCACCAGCCTCGGGAGCAGTCGCTGGAATTGACGCGAGCTGAGGACCTCGACGGCAAAGTCAGCGTGCAGGAAAGCAGGCTTGCCTTCAAGCTCGGTGGAGAGCCCGGCGACCAGAGCAGAAGACTTCCAGCCCGTGGCACCCGCGCTGTGTCGGGTCAGGAAGCTGAGGAGCTCGCGGTCTTGCTCTTCGTCGAGGTTGGTGCCACCGATCCACTGGACCGACATCGCCTGGTACAGGTGCAGCGCTGCGTCGACCCTGGCCTGTCCGGTTGCTTGAGCCCGGTCCAGGCGACGGATGGCCTGCATGAAGACTTCACCGCGCAATTCGTTGTCGTTGCGCCAGCTCAGCTCAGGATCCAGGACCGCTCCCGGCGGAAGACAATAGAGGCTGTCCCAATCGCTCTTGCGAGCTTCACGCTTGCCCGGATCCAGCATCGCCTCGGCCATGTCGGCCACTTCGCGGGCGACTTTCTCGAATTCTTTGCGAGGAACCCGAAGGCGTGTCGGATCGCCGATCTCGAATTCGGGCAAAGGAGTGAGACCATCGGAAGGAAGCGCGGCCGATTCGGTTCTTCGCAGATGCTCGACTTGCGCCTGAGCGGCCGAGAGCCGCACTCCCTCGTGATGGTGACTGGCGGCTCCAGCCCTCAGAGCCTTGTAAAGCTCGAGAACCAGGTTGCCCTGCTCAGAAGGATCGCGTTTGTGAAGAAGATTCAGGGCCGAAAGGGCTCCTTCCGGGTCGTAGCCGGCTCGGACCATTCTCTCGATGCCCCCGGCGTCGGCCACCACCTCGTGAGCCTGGGAGCTCACCCACCGCTTCAAGCGAGTGCGGTCGCGGTTTGGGTCGCCCGTGGCGACTTCCTCGGTATGGCCCTTCAGGATGTGGGTCAGCTCATGTCCCAGGATGAAGGCCAGCTCCTCCTTGTGCTGGAGCTGGCGAAGCGTTCCCACATTGACCCCCACCTCATAGACAGGCCGTCCATCCAGCGCCTGTCCGCTGAGACGTCGCAGCAGGCCAGGTTGCTGCAAGCTCGGGTCTTTGAGAGCGAAGGCGTTGATCTCCTCGCTGGAGTAAAGATTGACAACCACGTGCAGGCCGGCCCGATCGAGCTCCTCGCCGGCCAGCTCGTGCACGAGATTGCGAACGTAGTCGCGAGCTTGGCGCACCTCTTGCGACAGCCCACCCGCAGGGGGGGTCAACAGGGTGCCAACCTCCTGGCGCAACCGGTTTCCATATTGCTCCAGCTCTTGCTTTTCTTCGACTGTCAGCTTCTCATGCTCGTCCAGAACAGGGAGATGGCTTGGAGCGGAAAGGGGTCGCTGGTCCCGGTTCGAGACCGGGGTGGGAGTTGGAGTCGGATTGCTCGTGCCCGTCGGGGAGTGGGTGGTGAGCGAGACCGTCTCGAGGGGGTCTTGCTCGGAGCTGCCAGTCGGCCTGGCAGCCGGCTGCTGGAGCTGTCCCGGGACACGCAGGGGGGCTCCATCTTGAATGAACACTCTGTAGAGTTCTTGGCCATTGGAGCAGAACCCTGTGACTGAGCGGGCCCACGACGGCTCAGAGGGGTCCCCGGCTGAGCCTGGAGGTTCCGTTTCGCGCCCTCGCGAAGCCCGCCTGACATCCTACGAACGTGAGGTGGACGATGGCGCACGAAGAGATCCGCAACCTGGTCGGCCAGCTGGCCGAGACCTCGACCAACCTGCATCAGGGCAGCTTTCTGTTGACCTGGCAGCAGAGTGAGTCCAACCTCAAGGCCGTGCTGCTGGCCGCCGAGGCGCTCCAGAAGATGGCCAGGGCGGGGGTCTCCTCCAAGCTGTTCGATACCGGGCTGGGCATCTCGATCTTCCGCGACAAGTCGACTCGCACCCGCTATTCCTTCCGGGCCGCCTGCAACATGCTGGGCCTGATGACCGAAGAGCTGGACGAGAGCACCTCGCAGATCTCCCACGGCGAGACGGTGCGCGAGACGGCCAGCATGATCAGCTTCTTCAGCGAGGTGATCGGCATCCGCGACGACATGTTCCTGGGCGCAGGCCACAAGTATATGCAAGAGGTCTCCGACTCGGTGCAGGAGAGCTACAACGAGGGCGTGCTCTTCCAGCGCCCGGCGGTGGTCAACCTGCAGTGCGACCTGGACCATCCCACCCAGTCGATGGCCGACCTGCGCCACCTGATCGAGACTTACGGCGGGCTCGAGAACCTGAAGGGCAAGAAGATCGCCATGACCTGGGCCTACTCGCCCAGCTACGGCAAGCCGCTTTCGGTGCCGCAGGGCATCATCGCCCTGATGTCGCGCTTCGGGATGGAGGTGGTGCTGGCCCATCCCGAAGGCTATGACCTGGTGCCCGAGACGCTGGATGCCGCGCGCAAGCACGCCGTCGCCTCGGGCGGCTCGTTCTCCGTGGCCCACTCGATGGAGGAGGCCTTCGCGGGGGCTGACGTCGTCTATCCCAAGAGCTGGGCCCCCTACAAGGTGATGGAGAAGCGCACCGAGCTCTTGATGGCGCGCAAAAACGACGAGCTGAAAGAGCTCGAAAAGCACGCCCTGGCCGAGAATGCCAAGCACAAGAACTGGGAGTGCACCGAGGACATGATGAAGCGCACCAGGGACGGCAAAGCGCACTACATGCACTGTCTGCCAGCCGACATCTCCGGGGTGAGCTGCAAAGAAGGCGAGGTGGCCGCCTCGGTGTTCGATCGCTATCGCCTGGCCACCTATCGCGAGGCGGGTCACAAGCCGTTCGTGATCGCGGCCATGATCTTGCTGACCCGCTTCGAGAAGCCGGCCGACATGCTGAAGGCCTGTCTGGACAACGTGGTCGCCCGGCGCGGCTGCGTGAAGTCGCTGGCGGCCCGGTGAGCCTCTCGCTCGAGCGGGCCCGGGCGCCTCTGGCGGCGGTTCCGTTCTTCTCCGGGCTGAGCGAGGCTGCTCTGGAAGCCCTCACCCGGGCCGCCCGGCTGCGCGAGCTCGGGGCCGGCGAGCGCTTGATGCGCCAGGGGGAGCAAGGTGACGAGTTCTTCGTGGTGCTGAGCGGGCAACTGCGCCTGACCAGCCGGGCCGATGGAGAGAGCGAGGCTTTCACCCTGGGCCTGGTTGGTCCCGGTGAGCACCTGGGCGAGATGGCCCTGCTCGACGGGGGCCCCCGCTCGGCCACGGCCGAGGCGGTGGCTCCCTGCGAGCTGCTGGTGCTTCAGCGCGAGAGCTTTCATCAGCTGGTGGGCCAGCACCCCGAGCTGGCCCTGGGTCTGATGCGAGGCATGGCCCGGCGGCTGCGCCAGACCAACGAGGACCTGGCCGCGGTAGCCCACCTGGACGCTTACCAGCGGCTGGTGCGCAAGCTGGTCATTCGGGCCGAGAGCGAGGGGCCGAGTCTGCCGCTCGACCTGGACCTGCTCGGAGGCATGACCGGCCTTGAGCCGGCCGGCGTCAAGCTGATGCTCGACCTGATGGCCTTCAACGGCCTGGTCAAGCTGACCGGCGGGCAGATCACGGTGGTGGACCTGGAGCGCTTGCGGCGCTCGCGCGGTCTGACCGAGCGATAAAGTCGGCCAGCTCGTCGAACCCCCGCACGAAGTCGGCCAGGCGAAAGCTGGCATTGGCCGGGCTGGGGTTGGGCAGGGCGTAGAGCCGCGCTCCACCGAGCTTTGTCTTGAGAGGCCCGAAGGTCGGTTTCTCCTTCGATTCCAGGCCATACCTGAGGAAGGGCTTGAGGGCCATCATGCCCTGAAAGGCGATGACGGCTGGCCCCACCTCCTCCAGCCGCTGGCGCGTCCGCGGGGCCCACTCGCGAAAGAGCGAGGTTTCCAGCTGGGCCGCCTGGGCGCTGGGCACCTTGACGAGGTCGGTCAGGCCGATGCCAAAGCGAGGCAACTCCCGGTCGTGCTGGCAGGCCAGCTCGGCCACCTCGAGCCCTCGTCGCGCCTTCAGACTGAGGCGTGAGAGCGAGAAGGCCGGCCAGAAGCGGTTCTGAGGCCGGGCAAAGTAGTGGCCCACCTCCACGGCGTACGAGCTGGGATTGATCCCCACCAGCACCAGCTCGAGTCCGGGAGCGAGGAGGTCGGGCAGGGTTTTCAGGGGGCCGGGTCCCAGCCGTTGGGGCGCAGCAAGCGGAAGAAACCCACGTCCTCGGTCATGAAGAGCCTGGCCCGCAGACCCGGGGTGAGAGCCTCATTCTGGCCCTGGGGCCCGGCCCAGTTGGGCGGCCGCCTGCCGGTCTGGTCAAAACGCACGGTGATGACGTCGCCCGGCTTGAGCCGGCCCTTGACGTGCTCTTGAACCACCACCTGGGCGGTGTAATGGATGTCGGTGCCGAGCTTGATCTTCTCGACCTTCTGCTCGACCGTTCGCACTTCGCCGATGACCACGTCGGAGGCGGTATTGAGGCGCTCCTCATCGCTCAAAGGTGGCAGGGCGGCACGGGCGGCCAGGCTGCCGAGCAGCACCAGCAGGGCGATCAGGGTGGATACTTTCATCCCCCAGGCGTTCCCCGCCGGAGGCCTCAGTCCTGGTCCAGGTTCTTGCGCACCGCCACCCCACCCACGATGACGTGCTTGCTGCGCTCCTCTACGCTGGCGCTGGGAAGGGCTTGCTGGGCGGCGCCCACCATCCAGTAGGCCTCCCCTTGATAGCCGGAGAGTTGCTCGGAAAGCTGGCTCAGGGCTGAGGCAAGGTCTTCCTGCGAGCGGGCTTTTGCCACCAGCGGGGGCACAAGCTTGCGGTCTCCCCAGGCGGCCGCCGACAGCTCCAGTCCCTGGAAGAGCACCGGAGCGGCCATCTCCATGGACTCGGGGTCCAGGTCCAGCAGGGCCCGGGCGCCGACCGCGCCCAACCAGGCCGGGTCGGGTTGCTCTTTCATCTGCTCGAGCAGGAGCACCGCTAAATTGCCCCCCTGCGGTTGGGGCAGAGTCAGCTCCACCAGCTTGCTCAGAGTGGAGCAGGCGGCCGACTCTCGCTCGTCTCGAGCTGACGCGACCAGCTCGGCGAAGCAGAGTCGGGCCACTTTCTGACGCTCCAGCAGGGACTCTTTGAAGCGAGCGGCTACCGCGGTGCCAATCCGGGCCAGGCTGGTATCGGGGGCGACCTGATCGAGCCCGTCGGAGACGCCCTCCAGGCGCTCGGCCAGGTTCTCGCTGCGCATGTCCGCCACGGCCGCCAGAAAGCGGCCCTGGTGACTGAGGGCCGGGCTGCTCTGGGCGGCCAGATGACGGGCGGCCAGTCCTGCGGTGACCAGGTCGGTGTGCTTGCCCTCGGTTTCCTTGCGCAGGGCCCGGGCCAGCTTGCCCAGCCCCTCGACGCTGGGAGTGTTGCTGGCCAGCCAGCCCAGCGCGACCGTAATGATGGCATGCCGCTCGTGCTCATCCTCGATCGTGTCTTGCAGCTCGTGCACGAAGCCGGCCATGGTGGCCAGCCCGGTCTGGCGCTCGGCCTGGCCGCGCTCCTTCAGGGCCGCCAGAGCCTCGGCGCCGACCCGCGCGCCATCCATCCAGAAGCGCATGGGGGTGACCAGCGAGTGGCTGAAGCTGGCCAGCTCGCAGCCGGGCTGCTGGCGCACCAGCTCGAGCGCCTGGCTGACGCCTTTCCAGACGGTGGGAGGCTCGTACAGCTCGCCCTCGCAAGATTTCCCCAGCAGTTTCAGCATGGCCGACTCGTCCGCGCTGGCCGCCAGGGCTGACCAGTGGGGCAGGGCCCGGGCCAACGTCTGGAGGGGAGCCTCGCTTTCGGCCAGCACCGGCTGGAAGGCGGTCATCAGCTCGCTGAGATTGCCAGGCGTCGGGCCCAGGGCCGCCCGGTACGCGGCCTTGACCCCTCCGCAGGCCTCCAGGCCGGCCAGGAAGCTGGCCCGGTCGCCGGTGGCCCCCCTTCGCTCGGCACCGATCAGGAGGGCGGCCTGCTCGGGACCACTCAGGTGACGGTCGACCAGGTCAGCCTTCGGGGTGCGTTCGACCTCGAGCGCGCCCTGCAGGACCTGGGAGGGAGTGAGCTTGAGCAGGCCGGCGGTGGCCCGCCAGTCACTCAGGGCCGGGCTGGGGGCAAGGGCTTGCAGCAGCTCCCTTGCCAGGCTCTCGGAGGGGTCGCTCAGGCTGGCGGCCAGGGCCAGCAGGCTGCCCGGTTGCTGGGCGGCCGCCAGGGCGATGGCGGCGGCTCCCAGGCGGGTGCGCTCCTCGACTCCCTGGCAGGACGGCTCCAGATCGGTGACCAGGTCGGCCCAGTCGGCTGGAAGGTGAGGGCGGGTCAGCTCCACCAGAGCCAGCTGTAGCTGTTTTGGAGCCTGCTTGAGAGCCGCCGCCCCGATCTGCAGCTCCCCTCCGGGGTGGGCCGCGAGGGCGCTCTCCAGCATGGTGGCCGAGCTGCCCTCTAACTGGCTCAGTCGGGAAAGAAGAGGGCTCTTCAGCCCGGGAGCGCCCGCCACCTGGCGGGCTACGGCCAGTCGGGTATCAGCGTCCAACTCCCATAGCCTGCCCTGGCCGCAGGCCCGGGCGCGAGCCTCCGCCCCCTCGGACAAGGCTTTCAGGGTGGCCATGCCGGCCGGTCCCGACCCCCGTTCGGCCAACACCGCCACGACCGGGTCGGCGCTCACCCTGGCAAGCTCCTCCAAGACCGTCTGGCTGGCCTCGGGACGGGCCCGGCTCAAGGCCATGGCCAGAGCGATCAGAGGGAAAGTGCTCCCGGCCGTGAGGGTGGCGCACTGGTCGGCGGTGGCGGCCAGGCCGGCCCGCAACAGCTCCACGCGCTCGTCTCCGGGCAGGGTGAGTGCCACCTGGCGCATCAGACGCGTTGGGGGGGCGGCGCGGGGGTCGAGGCGGTCGAGCTGGTCCAGCGTTTCTTCGGCTGCCGCCAGGCGCTTGTCGGTAGCGTTGAACCAGTAGCTCTGGTTCAGGCTATCAAGCCCCCGGCGGGAGATTCGGACGGCGCTTTCGGCCCAGTTTCCATTCATGGTTACCCTCAGCCTACCTCAGCCAGGTGAAAAATGCCCGAAAGGGCTGAGCCAGCGGGCGCCGAAAATCGCGCCCGAGATGATCCAGCCCCTCGATGCCGAAACCGCCAGAATCTTCGAGAATGCCCTGCGTCAGGTGAGCGTGAAGGACCTGGGGCCCGTGACCGCCGAGCGCGAGCTGGCCGACCTGGGGCTCGATTCGGTCTCGGTGGCCGAGCTGGTTATCGTGCTGGAAGATAGCTTCAACCTGAGTCTGGAGCCCGCGGACGTTGAGAAGCTCAAGACTTTTGGCGATCTGGCCGAGTTGATCAGGGCCAAACAGTGACCTACGACCTGAGCCTCGAAAGCCATCCCTACCTGCGTGACCACAGCCTGGCCGGGCGCTCGTTCCTTCCGCTGGCTTCGGGGCTGGACATGTTTGTGAGCTCGCTCGAGCTCGAGCCCCCGTTCACCTTCCTGGATGTGGCCGTAGACAGGGGACTTTTGGTGAATCGACCGGCGGTAGTGCGGGTGGATCGGCAAGACGACCTGGTGCGCCTGCTGGATGTGCGGCCGGGCGGCCGCGAGGTGGCCATTTTTCGTGCCCGGCTGGCCAGTCCGGGGGAGGGCCCGCCCGACCTTCCTCCCGCGGAGGCCATGGAGCCCCGCTTGACACTGGAGGATTTCTACCGTCAGCACACCTTTCACGGGCCGCTGCTGCAGGCTATCACCAAGCTGCCCCGGCTCACCACCACCAGCGTGTCCGGCACCGTGGCCGGCTGTCGGCCGGTGGATTGGATCCCGGGCGACTCCCGGGAAGCGTGGGATCTTGACCCGAAGCTGATCGATGGCGCCTTTCAGCTGGCCATCTTCTGGGCCCAGTGCCGCGAGGGCCGGGGCCTCTTGCCCCGCTCGGTGGACGAGGTGACCCTGCTCGAGAAGCTCCCGCCCGCAGGCCTGGTTGACGTGCGCATCGACCTCAACGGTGTGGACGAGGAGGGTGTGATCGGCACCATCCATCTCTTCACCCGGGGCCGTCTGGTCGGCTGGCTTAAAGCGGTGCGGGCCCGCTGGGCCGACCCGCGCACGTTTCGAGCCGAAAGGGAAGTGCTGGCCTCGTGAAAGCCTGGATTCTGGCTAGCGCTTGACTGACTCAGCCCACTGCGCTGAAGAAACTCAATAGCTTTTCCCAACTGGCCCGCTGAGCCTGGGCCTGGTGAGCCGGGCGCCCCCCCAGGTCGGCCAGAAAACCGGTGGGGCGGTGGGGGACCCCGCGCTCGGGTCCGAGCAGGTGCCCGGCCTGCTCGAAGGTGATGTGCTCGGCCGGGAACTCTTGTCCCAGTTTGCGCAGCCGCTGCATGGCAAGCTCTGAGAACGCCGAGGCGGGCCAATAGCCATCCTGCTGACCCGACACGAAGAGCAGGGGAGCCTCGATCTTCTCCACCGGAATGCGTCCAACATCGCGGCGCTCGCGGTCAGCGACGGCTGCCTCGTAGGCTTCGCGTTGCAACCGTTTTTTCTGGCTCAGGTCGACCTCGATTCCCGGCACACCCAGCCAGGAATCGGCGAAGGCCAGCCCGCTGCCCGAGCAGATTGCCAGGGCGTCCAGCCTCGGCCGTAAGGTGGCGGCCAGGAGGGCATACTCTCCCGCCCGTCCGGTGGCGCAGAGAACGACCCGCCGGTGGTCGCGCGCCAGTTCGGCCATCCGCTGGCCCAGCCACTCGAGGGGAACTGGTCGAGCAGGAAGGGCCAGAGCCCAACTGGTGAGCCCGTGCTGGGCCAGCATGGCGGCTCCCTCGCGGGGCAGGCCCTGGCTGCTCAGCAGGAGTACCGCCCCCTGCCCGGCGTAGCCGCGGAACAACTCGCCCTGGCCAAACGGCTCGCCGGCCTGGCCGACCAGCCGGGTCACATCGGCCTGGCAGGGCTCCCCGTGGGGGTTGGTAGCGCTCACCTGCATCCTGGCTGGCCCGGGCTCGAGCTCGAAGGGCTCGGACTGGGGATCGAGGGGAGCCATGGACCACAACAGCCCGACCGGATCGAACCCGAAGTAGCTGGCCTCGAGCGGTGTATCCCGGCCGGGGTCCACCGTTCCGTCGGACTGGGCGGCAAAGCGGGCCCAGGCTTCCCAGGGTCTGCCCTTCCGGTCGGTGAGTCGGGTGCGCAGGTCCACCACGTCCAGGGGGGCGCAGCCTTCCACGCGCAGGGGGACCGGTTGATCGAAGGGCAGGGCGGTCGGGGGCACTATCAGGCGCACGGGCCCGGCTTTGCCAGCCGGGCTCCGGTCCCTGCAGAGGCGCATTGCATACTTCAGGAATGCATGAGCGCGGAGCAGTGCGGCAGATTGATTGCCCGCGTGCTCCGAACAGGTCAACGCCCGGGACTGTCGGAAACAAAGAAGCGCCCGCCAGAGGCGAGCGCTTCCAGGACCTGGTGGGAAGGCTTAGTAGGCCTGATTCCCGCCGCCACCACCACCGCCCCGGTTGCGGGCGACCGACCAGGCGCCACCGGCGCTCGGTCCACGGGCACCGCCCGCATTCCCGGCATTCCCGGCATTCCCGGCATTCCCGGCGTTCCCGGCGTTCCCGGCGTTCCCGGCGTTCCCGGCGTTCCCGGCGTTCCGGCGCCGAGCGTTGCCAGCGTTCCCGGCGTTGCCAGCGTTCCCGGCATTGCCAGCGTTCCCGGCGTTGCCGGCGTTCCCGGCGTTGCCAGCGTTCCCGGCGTTGCCAGCGTTCCCGGCGTTGCCAGCGTTCCCGGCGTTGCCAGCGTTCCCGGCATTGCCAGCGTTCCCGGCATTGCCAGCGTTCCCGGCGTTGCCAGCGTTCCCGGCGTTGCCAGCGTTCCCGGCGTTGCCAGCGTTCCCGGCGTTGCCAGCGTCACCGGCGTTGCCAGCGTCACCGGCGTTGCCAGCGTCACCGGCGTTGCCAGCGTCACCGGCGTTGCCAGCGTTGCCGGCGTTGCCGGCACCACCCGCCCCGAGGCCCATGCCGCCCAGCATCTGCAAGAGCTGCATCAGGTAGGCCATCAGCTGGTCCATGCCGACGTTGCCGCCGCCCGCGTTGCCCGCGGCTCCAGCTCCGCCAGCCCCGCCAGCGTTACCCGCGTTACCAGCGTTGCCCGCGGCACCTGCTCCGCCGCCACCGCCAGCCTTCTCGATGTTGCTGCTCAGGTCGCGAGCCCCGACGGAACTGATGGAACGGTCATACTTGGCCGCATCCTGCACCGACTTGCCGCCCAGCACGTCCCGACCGTTCTGGCCGTAGACCTGGTCGAGCGTGAGGGTACCGCGCTTGAGGGCTGCGCTTACCGCTGCCAGGGTCTGCACATCCTTGTCGCCCACCCCGCCACCGCCGGCGAGATCGCCATTGCCGGTTGCCTGGAGCACCTTCTTGAGTTGGCCGTTGTTGTAGTTTCCGCCAGCGTTCTTGTAACGGCTGGCCACCAGGGCGAAGTTGGCCGCCTGCTGCGCAGCCGGGTTGCCCGAGTTGAGGTCCTGGTAAATGACGTCGAGGTTGCGGCTCATCTCGCCCGCGTTCTCGAGGCGGCCCCCGGCGTAGAACTCGGCCGCATAGCCTTCCACGATGCTGGCTCGGGCCTGACCCGTCGAGATGGCGCCGTTGGCAGTGATTTTGCCGTTGTTGACGTTACCGTTCTGGTCCACGGCGTTGATGTAGCGCTGCAGGCCGTCGTTGCCAGTCTGGCGGAAGGCGGGCAAGCCGCCACCACCGCCGCCGCCGTAGGCGCCGCCGGCTCCACCAGCCCCACCAGCTCCGCCCGCGCCACCGGCGCCATAGGCACCGCCGCCGCCGCCGACAGCTCCACCGCCGCCGACTCCGCCACCGCCGTAAGCACCGCCGCCGCCACCGCCGCCGCCGACGCGCATGGCACCAGCTCCGCCACCGCCGCCGTAAGCGCCGCCGGCTCTACCGGCATTGCCAGCGTTCCCGGCGTTCCCGGCGTTCCCGGCGTTCCCAGCGTTCCCAGCGTTCCCGGCGTTGCCAGCGTTCCCGGCGTTGCCAGCGTTCCCGGCGTTGCCAGCGTTCCCGGCGTTGCCAGCGTTCCCGGCGTTGCCAGCGTTGCCAGCGTTCCCAGCGTTGCCAGCGTTGCCGGCGTTCCCAGCACCACCGATTCCGCGAGCGGCCGGATTCTGGCCACCAGCGAAGTTGCCCCAGCCCCCCTGCAGTTGCATCAGGGCTTGAAGGAGCATTTGAATCATGCCCATCATCATGACGGGGTTGAATCCACCGTAAGGGGAGGCGCCGCCAATTCCCCCGATACCTCCTGCAGCGCCCAGGCCGGGTTGAGCAAACCCGCCGCCGAAGATGTTGCCAACCGTGGTCGGGGCTCCAAAGCCTCCGAACCCGCCAAAGTTGGAGACTCCCATTCCTCCGCCGTAAGCCATGCGTGGTCCTCCCAAAAATAGAAATCAGTGGTGGTCGTCGGTCAACTCCAGGATATCCCCCGGGGGCCTGAAGTCTCTAGGTCGAGAAGATGAACAGAATGTTGCCCCTGTTAATTTTGTGTTGACATTCCGTAGGGTCGGTTAGAAGTTCCTAAAACTCGAGCAACTTTCCGCCCATGCTCCCTTGACAATGCATAATTCGCCGCGGGTTGAGGACATACCCTGCGGCGCCCGGAACTTTGGGGTGTTCTTTCTGGCGAGCACCAGGTGTCCAGCTATCGGCCGGTTCCTGCGAAACCTGCAGCACTGCACTTCAGCTGCCGCTGAAGGGACCGTCCCGGTCAGCGCGGAAGCCCCGACGCCATGAAGCTGCGAGTCCTTTTCGCTCTCGTCCTGCTATTCGCGGCCGGCACTTTGGCCTGGTATTTTACACGCGGACGGGGCCCGCTTCTGGGCAGTCGGTTGAGCGACCTGGCCGTGGCGGCGCCGGCCGAAACCCAGTTCTTCCTGGCCGTCGACCTGCGCCAGCGCAATCGCTTGAGCCAGCTGGTCAAAATGGTTCGTGAGGCAGCCCGGGACTACCCCGACCTTCTTCCGGGGGAGCAATCGTTGAGCGAGGCGCTGGCGGAGCTGGAGAAGAAGGCTCCGGCACCCCTGGAAGAGATGGCTGACTGGGTGGCGCCGGCCGGCTGCGTGGCCTTCTTTCCGCGCGCGGGAGAGCCCTCGCTCTTCCCTTCTAAGCTTGACCTCGCCCCTCCCTTCGAAATGGTGGTCGTGCTGGCTCTCTACCAGCCTCACAGGGTGCGCGAGCAAATCGGGCCCCGTCTTGAGAAGAATGGTGCCAGAGCGACGCAAGAGGGCCAGGTGACCTTCTGGGAAGGCTCCACCAGCGGCAAGCCTTATACTGTGGCTCTCTATCAGGAAGCTCTGATCGTTTCCAACAGTCTGGAGGGCTGCAAGCGCACTCTGCGGGCCGTGCAAAACAAGACGCCCGGTCTGGCCGAGCAGCCCGACTATCGGGCCGCCATCGCCCGGGTGCAGCACGACCAGGGTGGGCTGCTCTACCTGACTCCCGGTCGAACCCTGTCCCCCCTGACCAAACAGCCCGAGGTTAAGGGAGCTTTCGATGAAGAGACCGTTGCTGCCCTGGACAGCATGATCTCGTTGATCGGGACGGTGACTCCCAAGCAGAGCGGCTTTGGGGTCGAGGGATTTCTGGCCCTGGATCCGTCCTCGAAAAGTGGCTGGACCCGGGCGCTGTTGACTGCTCCCAAGTCTCCGGCCCGGCTTGCCGCGCTCTTTCCAGCCGAGTGGGGGAACTATCATGCGATCAATCTACCCTACGCCTACCGCAGTCTGATTCACACCGTCATGCTCGTGCCTCGGGCCCGCATGCAGGTCGGGGCGGTGGCGATGCTGATGCAGGGGTCGGTGGGGTTCACCCCGGAGCGGCTGTTTCAGACCCTGACCGGCGAAGTCGGGCTTTCAACGCAATTTGACCCCAATACTCCCCAGAGCGGAGTGGTCTTGCTGGCAATTGGTCTGCAGGATCGAGCCGCTTTTGAGAAATTGTTGCAGAAGGTCTCGGCCCAGATCGGATCCCTGCAGGCGCTCGAGCAGGAGGGCTCCTCCCAGGTCTATGGCCTGTCAGGACTTCCCGGGGTCAGGCTGGTCTTTCTGGAGGAGCCATCCGCCGCCTTGCTGGCTGCCGGACCGAGCGCTCGAAAGGGTTTGAGGCTGGCTCTGGAGGCATCGGCAGGAAAGCAGCCTTCACTCGCTGGAGAACCGGTGCTCAAGCAGGCCATTGAGGCCTGCGGAGACAGCTGGGTGGCGATGAGCTACCTTGACCTCAAGAAGGCCAGCCAGCCGGTGCTGGAGGCAATGAAGAGCGAGCGCCTCCCCGAGGACCAGGCTCGACTGCTGAAGACCCTCACCAGCGGGCTGTCCGAGGTCCGCGACGCCTCCGTCGTGCTGGTCGAGCCTCAAGGGCTACGTTTTCGGTCTTTCGGTCCGGGGCCTTACTCGTTGACCTTCACGGGCGGGCTGTTGGCGGCCCTGGTGGTGCCCAACTTCGTTAAGGCCCGCGGCCAGGGCCAGCTCACGGCCTGTCAGAGCAACCTCAAAAACGGAGGGACTGCGCTGGAGATGTATGCGGTGGACAACGCAGGGCGCTACCCGACGTCTCTGGCCCGCCTCACTCCCAACTACTTGAAGGTAATTCCGAACTGTCCCGCGGCCGGCGCTGATACGTATTCCGAATCTTACCAGGTGGCCAGCGGGCCCGATGCCTTTACGCTTGTGTGCCGTGGCCACCATCACGCATCCGTGGGGCTGAGACCCGATCACCCCGTTTACAATAGCCGGCGGGGCTTGATTCAGCGGTAGGGATTAGAGGTCGGCTTCTTGCAGCAGGGCCAGAACGTAGCGCCCGAGCACTCCCGTCTGGTGCGAGGACTTGTCCAGGAAGCGGATCTCGTGAACCCAGCGGTCATCCTCGTCGTCGTCGCGGACACTGAGCACCTGGCCAGGGAGCAGTAGAGCCTCCAATTCCTGATAAGGACCGAGAATGACGTCGATCTTCGAGTTCTTCTTATACTCCTGGTCCAGCGAGGCCTTGGCTGACCCAAGACCGAGGTTGAGCAGACGTCCGACGGCCTTGACTCCATCGGCAGACTCGGCACGAACCGTCAGAGTATCTTTCTTCTCGGCCAGGGTTCGGTCTTCGAACAAATTTTGGTTCTGATTCTCGGTCAGCTGGTCGAGCAATTCGACGACCCAGGAGGTGGACATCGCCTCGGGCGAGTCGATGAACATCAGGCCCGCCTCCGTGCGTCCACCCGAGGGCTGGCACCACATCACCCGGCCCTGCACGGCCTGACCGAGGTTGCCTGGCACGTTCCCGGGCTGATTCAATGTCACCACCTGGCCCCGCTCCAGGGAGCCCGACGCGGTGATGCCGGCACCCTCAATGGCCAGGTCGGAGACGCGCACCTCCAGTGTTTCTCCGTCGCGGACACAACTGGCCACGTAGTCGCACTTGATGCGAGCGACTCGACGCTTGGCCCGGGCCTCTTCCTCCTCGGGAGTAAGCTTTCGCTCGGTCGGGGCCGGCTTGACGGCTGTGAAACTGCTCGCTGGGGGCGCGAAGGCTGCCCCGGCCGGTTGGGTGGGAGTCATTGCCGGAGTGCTGGCCAGGATGGAGGCCTGACCGGCGTAACCACCAGGCAGCTCAACGCTGGCAGTGCGAGCTGAGGCCCTCTCGGCGGAGAACTCTCCCGACTCAGGAATTGGCTCGTCTGAAGGCTCTTTGCGCTCGGGCTCGGTTTCGCCCGAGTCGAGCCTGGGGAGAGCGGGCAGGGGGGGCTCGCCCGAGTCGAGCCTGCCGAGCGAGGGCAGAGAAGTCTCGCCCGAGTCGAGCCTGGGGAGCGCGAGCAGAGAAGTCTCGCCCGAGTCGAGCCTGGGGAGCGCGGGCAGGGGGGGCTCGCCCGAGTCGAGCCTGGGGAGCGCGGGCAGAGAAGTCTCGCCCGGGTCGAGCCTGGGGAGCGAGGGCAGAGAAGTCTCGCCCGAGTCGAGCCTGGGGAGCGCGGGTAGAGAAGTCTCGCCCGAGTCGAGCCTGGGGAGCGCGGGCAGAGAAGTCTCGCCCGAGTCGAGCTTGGGGAGCGCGGGTAGAGAAGTCTCGCCCGAGTCGAGCCTGGGGAGCGCGGGTAGAGAACTCTCGCCCGAGTCGAGCTTGGGGAGCGCGGGTAGAGAACTCTCGCCCGAGTCGAGCTTGGGGAGCGCGGGTAGAGAAGTCTCGCCCGAGTCGAGCTTGGGGAGCGCGGGTAGAGAAGTCTCGCCCGAGTCGAGCTTGGGGAGCGCGGGTAGAGAAGTCTCGCCCGAGTTGAGCTTGGGAGGGGCCGCTGTGGGGAGAGGGGTGCCAGGGACCTCGGAAAGTGTGGGAACCCCATTGGCCATCCCGTACTTGTGGTTGAGCTGGTCGAGTGCCGGCTCGGATTCGTACGACTGCAGACGCCTCAACAGACCGGCCATGGCCTCGCGGAAGCGTGCCTCTACGGATCCTTCCTGACCGAGGGGATCTCCCACGGCGGCCTGCCCATCCTTTCCCAGCCCTGACAATGCTTGAAACTAATTCCAGCCAAGAAGTGAAGTTCCTCTCGGCCGGGTGCCGGCTTCGTCAGAAGGGCTCGTTGCCCCTGTTTCAACCAGTGGAAGCACTTCTCATCGCCGCACGACGCCAGAACCTTGTCGCGGTCCTCGGGGCGTTTTTTTCAGCGGAAGGTCACCACCATCTGATCGACCCAGGGGTCGAGCTTTCGGGCAGCCGGCTTGTCCGACTGCACCTCCTGGTCGCCGGTCAGTCCTTCCATCTCCTGAGTGGTGAGCTGGTTTCGGCGGGCGGTCTCAGCGCTGAGCTGCAGAGCCAGCCCGTAGGGCTTCTTGTCGAGATTTCCCTCATTCCAGTTGGTCACGCTGCCCCCGTAGTCCCAAAAGAAGCCCATGAAGGTAATGGCCTTGCCATTGATCAGCTCGAGCTTGCTGAGCCTGGTGCCCAGCGTGATACCGTCTACCGTCCTCCACTCCGAGACCGATCCGCTAAGTTTGATCAACTCGATCTTCGTCCTGCCAGGGTCCTTCCAGACGACAGCCAGACGCTTCTTGGGATTCTTCGGGTAGACCAGCGTGCCAGGAGCGGTCTGGCCTTCCACCAGGTAGACCTTCTCGTCACGCAGGTTCTCCTTGCCGAACAAGCGCTCCAGCTCGGTGCGGCTGGTGGTCGCGGTGATCGGGCCAACTCTCTTTCCGGGCACGATCAACCAGTCGTTCTGGCTGGCTGCCGCCATCCCCACCGCCATGGCCAGCAGCAGCCCGCAGATCGTCAAGCGCATCAAAGCCTCCAGTAACTCACGCCGGAGTTGACCGCCTGGGCGTCCAGCGTTCCCTTGAGGTCGACCATCACGCCGGCGGGCGGGCCCTCGACCAGGGCCACATAGTCGTCCGTTTTGCGACTCTTGAAGTCGCTGTGGGGAACAGCCAGTATCACAGCGTGGTAGCGGTGCTTGCCGTCGAAGGGATCGGCCACGGCGTTAAGACCTCGCTTTCGCAGTCCGGCCTCGCCGACGAGTGGATCGTAGGCCTCAACATCCACGGAATAGCTCTCCAACTCGCGGATCAGGTCAAAGACTTTGCTGTTGCGAAGGTCCTTGACGTCAGGCTTGAAGGTACACCCCATGATAAGCACTCGCGAGTGCCGCACGGGAATGCCGGCGGCGATGAGTTGCTTGACCGTCTCGCCGGCCACATAAGCGCCCATGCCGTCATTGATGCGGCGGCCGGCCAGGATCATCATCGGGTGGTAGCCGAGCACCTCTGCCTTGTGGGTCAAGTAGTAGGGATCGACCGGAATGCAGTGTCCGCCCACCAGGCCCGGCTCGAAAGCCAGGAAGTTCCACTTGGTGCCGGCCGCGCGGAGAACTTCGGTGGTGTCGATGCCCATGCGGTGGAACAGCATGGCCAGCTCGTTCATCAGGGCGATGTTCAGGTCGCGCTGCACATTCTCGATCACCTTGGCCGCTTCGGCGGTGCGGATGGTGGGGGCGCGGTAGACTCCGGGCTCGACGATGGCGCTGTAGGTGGCGGCCACTTTCTCGAGGCTGCGCTCGTCCTGCGCCGAGACGATCTTGATGATGTTCTCCAGGCTGTGCTTGTGGTCGCCTGGATTGATGCGCTCGGGCGAGTAGCCGACGAAGAAGTTCACGCCGGCCTTGAGACCGGACTCGTGCTCGAGAACGGGCACACAGTCTTCCTCGGTGCAACCGGGGTAAACGGTGGACTCAAAAACCACCACCGCACCCGGGCGAAGATTTTGGCCCACCAGGCGGCTGGCACTGAGCAGCGGCGTCAGATCGGGGCGATGGGCCTCGTCCACCGGCGTGGGAACGGCCACGATGACGAAGTCAGCCTGCCGCAGCATGAGCGGGTCGCAGGTGTAGGTGAGCTTGGGCGCCTTGACCCGGTCGGGGGGCACATCGTTGTTGTCGTCCACCCCGTGGTTCAAGCGCTGCACACGGCGCTCGTTGATGTCAAAGCCAATGGTGGGTAACACCTGGCCGAACGCGGTGGCCAGGGGCAAACCGACATAGCCCAATCCGACGATCGCTATTTTCTCTGGAAGACCCTCAGACACGCAAGCCGCTCCTTGTTTGGAATGGGGCGCGTGTTTCTGGTTCAGCCCGGGGGATCCTTCAGGCTGCCCACAGAGCCTGAGTAAAGTTCTTCCAGGAAGCGGGAAGGTTGGGCGTATCCCGATAAGCGCCCATTTCGGGGCCCGCTTCCAGCCAGGGCGTGTCCTTCTTGAGATAGGAGACGCCCGAGGCATTCTCATAGCCCTCACCGGTGGCGCGGGCCACGATCATCGACTCCAGAGCCTGATGGGCCTCTTGGGCGGCGGCGCGGGTCTCGGGTGCCAGGTCTTGTCCGTCGAGCGCCGTGAGGAAGCTGCCCAGATCGGAGAAGTTCAGCATCAATCGCTCGAGGAAGAGAATGCCGGGCTGGGGGAACTTGCCTGCTTCCCGGGCCGCTTGCTGGATCTCATCGCGTTTGCCGCGGCCGAGCTCGGCCAGGAGCTCGCTGCCCAGTTTGTCGAGTGAGGAGTTCACGGCCGGCAGCCGGTCCAGGTCGAAGGCGGCCAGGGTCTGCACCTGACCGGTGGCTCCGGCCAACTCGACCATCTTGCGGCCGATCTCCTGGGGCGTTCCACCCTGGGCGCTGGCGCTGACCAGCATGTCCTTCAACGGCAAAGCCTCGCAGTTGAGCACTTCCTCTGAGAGAACCGCGACCCGCGCGGTTCCGCTCAGGTGCTCGAGGGTTTCCAGGTTGCCCATCAGGCAAGACTCCATGACCAGTACGTCAGGCTTCAGTCCACTCTGCTGACTGGCCTCGTGCAGAGCCCGGGCCACCTGCCCGGTGGGCATGGAGGCCACCTGGCGGAAACCCAGCCCGTGCCCGCTGACATAGACCACGTTGGTGGCCTGGCGGTCCATGTTGGCGGCGAAGTAGCTGGCCAGCTCGCCAGTCGTGGGCGGGCGATTGGAATCACTCGTTTGCATGACCGTGGAAGCGATACCCGGCTTGTCGTCGGCGCTCACCTGGTAGATGCGGCGGCCGGACCAGTCGCCATCGGGCAGGCAGGCGCGATGGTGGCGGGCCGACTCCAGCTCGCCCAGACCCTGGCGGGTCAGACCCAGCGCGTACATGCCGGCTGCTCCCACAAGCCCGATGCCAAGACCCACCACGCCTCCGATGGCAAAGCCGGCCACTGGCAGGGCCGCCTGAACGCCCAGGAGGCCGAGACCCTTGATGACCTTGCTGGTCGGGTTGGAGCCCTTGCGGGTCACCCCAGCGGTGATGCTCAAGTCGGGGCCGGCCTGCTGTTTGGCTTCTTCGAACTCATCCAGGCGACGGGCCAGGAATGGCTCCACTACTTCCTCGGAAGCGTCGATGTGGGCGATGACGTTGACCTTCTGGGCAGATTGGGGCAGCGAATGGATCTGCATGAGGGGTGCCTTTCAGTGAAGGTTGGGGGCAAGAACACGAGAGAGAAACGGACTTCCGGCGCAGGTGGCGCCGACCTGGGCTGCGACCGCCTCCTCTTCGACCTTCCAGGCCTGGATCGGCCGGGTCGTTCGCAAGATAAACCCCGGACACCAGGCGGGTGGCAGTTGGTTGAGCTGGCGGATCAGTGGTTGCGAGGTAGAGCGCAGCGCCAGGCGAGCCGGCGAGAGCAGCAGCGGACGCAGGATGCGCCGGCTCAGCTTCCAGGCCAGCAAAGCCAGGACTTTCCGCCGGCGCAGGCGGGCCTGGGCGCAGCCCTGCTCGGCCTGGATCAGGCTGGTCTGGGCAAAGAGGAGCTTGCGGATGGCCTTGTGCTTGCGACCCGACATCCGAGGCTTGGTGTGACCGGTGCGCCGCTTGGTGCAACCCTTTCGTCGGCGCGCCTGGGGGCCCTTGCGAGGTTGAACCTGAGCCCCTTTCGAGAGGCCTTTAGCCTGATTGCGGGCAGCTCGGGCGACGGTCTTGGGGCAAGCCCCGGCCGTCTTCAGGCGGGTCTTGCTGGTACACGAAGTGGTCGATGGTGCTTGGTGGTGGACGTTGCTTAGCATTTGGATCTCCCCCGAGCTAGTATAGGGTGCCTCCCTCCCGATAGGGGTTTCCGGATTGTTGCCCTTCTCCCAGTTTGGCGGCCCTCGGTCGAGCGATTGTGCGAAGATCGGCGCCAGTGCGAATTTTTCGTGGGAACACCCGCGTAGAAGGAGGAGTTTCTTTATTGGGGATTCAAAGAGTTAGGTCGTTACTCTGGACAGGCTGCAAAATTAAGGTGGAAGAAGTTGGAACCTTCACTTGATCCCAAGGACAGGCAATTGCTTGCGATTCTCCAGGATGATGGACGCCTTAAGCGCAACGAGCTGGCCGAGCGCGTAGGTCTTTCGCTCCCGGCCGTCAGCGAGCGGATGCGCAAGCTGGAGGCTCGGGGCATTATTCAGGGCTACCACGCCGTGGTGAACCACCAGGCCCTGGGCTTTGATTTGACTGCCTTCATCCGGGTCTCGGTGGACGGCTCCTCACATTATCAGGACTTCGTGGCACGGGCGGTGGAGCTTCCCGAGGTGCAAGAGTGCCACTCGATCACCGGGGATGGCTCTCACCTGCTCAAGATCCGCACCCTGAACACTGCTTCGCTCGAGCGGCTGCTCTCCACACTTCAGGGTTGGCCAGGGGTGAAGCGGACCGATACCAGCATCGTGCTGTCGAGCTTCAAAGAGACGCGCTCGGTTCCGGGGACCATCCCGGCCAGAGACAAAGCCCGAGAGAAGACAGGGGTCTGAGCCGAGCAGGGGACGCCGCTCGCGTGCGGTATACTCAGCCGTCAAGTTGATGAAGGTTTCCTGCGCCGAGGCCCCTCGAACGACAGGGCAAGCCTTCCTCACCCAAACGCAACCCATGATGCGCCGTGCCGTCTTCTGTTACGAGTCCGACCGGCTGGCCGAGCTGCTTGAGCTCGAGCCAGTCTTACTGGTCGTCCCGGAATGCCTGCGCCCCCAACTGGCGCTGGTGGACGAGCAGGGGGTTCCCTCTGTCTGTCTCTACGGGCCGGAGGGTTGGCAGCGCCCCCTGGAGCAGGCCCGTCCTGAACAGGTTGTCCTGCTTGGGGCCCCGAGTGAGTTGAAGGCCGAGTTGCTTGCGTCGGGCTACACCGTGGAGAGCTGGCAGGAGCTGCCCGAATCAAGCCGGAAGGCACCCGAATGAGCCAGATCCCGCCCTACGACTCCGACCCATTTCCCCTGCCCGGCCTGGAAGAATGGCAGAAAACGGCCGGCACATCGCTGGACTGGAGTAACCACGACGGTTTGAAGCTCTCGGCCCTGTATCACCAGGGTTCCCAAGCTCCCGCGGCTCGGACCGAAGCTCGCCCCTGGCTTATCCGCGAAGACTTCAGCCACACCATCCCGGCCGTGGTCGGCAAGTCGGTGCGGGCCTCGCTGGAGGGCGGGGCAACGACCGTGGGCTTGTTGCAGGACGAAGCCGGCCGACGCGGCTGGGACCCTGACCAGCCCGAGGCCGATGGCCTGGTTGGGCGAGGGGGCATCTGCCTGTCCACCGTGCCCGACCTTCGTACGGCCCTGGATACCTACCCCTGGAACAGCCACAGCATACATCTGGAGGTTGGAGCCAGCGGGGCTCCCATGCTCGGCATCCTGGTGGGCCTGGCCATCGAGCGGGGAGCTGATTTCCCGCGTTTGAACGCCACCGTTGCTTGCGATCCGCTGGGTGAGCTGGCTCGAGCGGGGCGGTTGGACTGGGAGCTTGATGACCTCTACCGCGAGGTTGCCACCGGTTTTCTCTACGCGCGCGAGTTCTGTCCCAGGGTGCGGGTCATGGCCGTCAGCACCGAGGCCTATCACGAAGCGGGAGCCACCTCGGTGCAGGAGCTGGCGCTGGGGCTGGCCACCGGGATGGAATACTTTCGCAAGCTGCAGTCTTACGGCCTCAAGCCGGCCGAAGCAGCCCGAGCGCTAGCTTTCTCGTGGTCGATGTCGGGCGATCTGTTCACCCAGGTGGCCAAGCTGCGGGCCGCTCGCGGCCTGTGGAACCGCCTGCTCGGTCTTTTCGGGGTAGCCGAGCAGGATCGGGTCAGTTTCTTCCATGCGCGTACGGGCCTTGCCACCCATTCCTGGCTCGATCCGCACAGCAACCTGCTGCGCAGCGCGCTGGCCGGCTTCGCAGCCGTGCTCGGAGGGGCCGACTCGGTGGAGGTGGCTCCCTTTGATCGTCACCTCGAGCACGCCAGCAACGATCCCGACGCCGCTCGCCTGGCCCGCAACCAGCAACTCTTGATGCTGTATGAGGCCCAACTGCACCGAGTGAAGGATCCTGCCGCCGGCTCCTACTACCTCGAGCAGCTCACCCAGGAGCTGGCCTCTCGCACCTGGGACGATCTGAAAGCTCTCGAGCTGCCGGCCGCTCTGCTCGACGGGCGGGTGGCCAGGCTGCTGACCGAAACCGGCCACAACCGGCGCGAGCGCGTCAGCGATGGCCTGGATGTGCTGGTGGGAGTGAACCGTTATCCCCTCCAGCCACCTCCTCAGCCGCCAGTGCCCTTCGATCAGGCGGCCATGCAGGCCGACCGGCGCGAGCACATGGGGCGGGTTCGCAGTGGGCGCGACGGCGGCGACGTGGCGCACCGGCTCAATCGGGTGGCCACCGTGGCCGGCTCGCTCGATCCGGCCCTCATCGACGCCGTGGCCCAGGCCGCCCGGGTGGGCGCCACGCTGGGCGAGATCACCCGGGCCATCCGCAAGCCGGCCATCACGCCGCTGGAGATTCCCCCCATCGAGAAACGTTGTCTGGCCCATCCGCTGGAGGTACGCGCGTGAAACTCGGAGCCTTTGAGCCCCTGACCCGAGCCGAGATCGACGGTCCTGCCGCCGAGCCCTCGCCGCCCTGGCGCAACGCCGAGGGCCTGGACATCGCCCCTTCTTACGGATTCGAGAGCCTGCCCCACCTGGGAGCGCTGCCCGGCTTCCCCCCCTTCTCCCGCGGCCCCCACGCCAGCATGTATGCCCGACGTCCCTGGACCATCCGGCAGTACGCCGGATTCTCCACGGCGCGCGAATCCAACGCCTTCTATCGCCGCAACCTTGCCGCCGGCCAGAAGGGTCTCTCGGTGGCCTTCGACCTGGCTACCCACCGCGGCTACGATTCCGACCACCCCCGCGTGGTGGGCGACGTGGGCAAGGCGGGCGTGGCCATCGACTCGGTGCTCGATGCCCAGATCCTGTTTGAGGACATTCCTCTCGACCAGATGTCCGTCTCGATGACCATGAACGGCGCCGTGCTGCCTATTATGGCCTGCTACATCGTGGCCGCCGAAGAGCAGGGCGTGAGCCAGAGCAAGCTCTCGGGCACCATCCAGAACGACATCCTCAAAGAGTTCATGGTGCGCAACACCTACATCTATCCTCCCGAGCCCTCGCTGCGCATCGTGGCCGACGTGCTCAGCTATACCGCCGCCCACATGCCGAAGTTCAACTCCATCTCGGTTTCCGGTTACCATATGCACGAGGCGGGCGCCACCGCCGATCTGGAGCTGGCCTACACCCTGGCGGACGGGCTGGAGTATGCTCGCATCGGCCAGCAGGCGGGCCTCGAGCTGGACGCCTTCCTGCCCCGCTTCTCGTTCTTCTGGGGTATCGGCATGCAGTTTTTCCTGGAGGTGGCCAAGATGCGCGCCGGCCGCATCTTGTGGGCCCGTCTCACCCGGATGCTGGGAGCCAAAGATCCCAAGAGCCTTTCACTGCGGACCCACTCCCAGACTTCGGGCTGGTCGCTGACCGAGCAGGACCCGTTCAACAACGTCACCCGCACCTGTCTGGAAGCGCTGGCGGCTGTCTGCGGAGGTACCCAATCGCTGCACACCAATGCTCTGGACGAAGCTCTGGCCCTGCCCACCGACTTCTCGGCCCGCATCGCCCGCAACACCCAGCTGATGCTGCAGGAAGAGGACCACCTCTGCAAAGTGGTCGACCCACTTGGCGGCAGCTACTACCTCGAGTGGCTCACCGACCGGCTGGCGCGCAAGGCTTACGAGCACATCCTGGAGGTGGAGAAGCTGGGCGGAATGGCCAAAGCCATCGAGGCCGGAGTCCCTCAGACCCGCATCGAGGAGGCGGCGGCCCGCAAGCAAGCTCGCATCGATTCGGGGCAAGACATCATCGTGGGCGTGAACCGCTTTCGGACTGAGGCCGAAACCGAATTCGAGCTGCGCGAGGTGGACAACCAGGCGGTGCGCGTCGAGCAGGTGAAGCGCCTCGAGAAGCTGCGCGCCCAGCGCGACAACCAGCGCGTGCAGCAGACCCTGGAGGCTCTGGAGCAGGGTGCCGCGGGGCAGACCAATCTGCTCGAGCTGTCGGTGGCCGCCATCCGCGCCCGGGCTACGGTGGGCGAGGTTTCCCTGGCGCTGGAGAAAGTTTTTGGGCGCCATCGCGCCCCGGTCCGGAGCCTGGCCGGTGTCTACCGCCGCGAGCTGGGCGAGGGATTCGAGCTGGGCCGGGTGCAGGAGCTTGTGCGCGGTTTTGAAGAGCGAGAGGGTCGTCGCCCCCGCATTTTGGTGGCCAAGATGGGCCAGGACGGCCATGATCGCGGCGCCAAGGTGATCGCCGCGGGCTTCGCCGACCTGGGCTTCGACGTGGACCTGGCTCCGCTCTTCCAGACACCGGAAGAGGTGGCCCGCCAGGCGGTGGACGCCGACGTGCACGTGGTGGGCATCTCCACCCTGGCCGGCGGCCACAAGACCCTGGTGCCCGAGCTTCTGGCCGAGCTGCGCAGGTTGGAGCGGCCTGAGGTGTTGGTGGTGGTTGGCGGGGTGATCCCGCCGGCCGACCACGCCTTCCTGGAGGAAGCCGGCTGCGCCTGTGTCTTCGGGCCCGGCACCGTCATTCCCGAGGCCGCCGAGCGGGTGCTGGCCAAGCTGTGCCCTGAGCTGGCCGCTGCGCGATAAACTGCTCGGGGGTGACCGGGGAGCCCTGGCCCGGGCCGTCACACTGCTTGAGAGCAAAAAGCTCGAGCATCGGCGCCAGGCGGCCGAGCTGCTGGCCTCCTTGCCGGAGGCCGATTCTTTCCGGGTGGGCATCACCGGCCCCCCCGGCGTTGGCAAGAGCACCCTGGTGGAAGCGCTGGGCCTGGAGCTCATCGCCCGCGGCCACCGGGTGGCCGTGCTGGCCATTGATCCCTCAAGCCCCTTGACCGGGGGCAGCATCCTGGGCGACAAGACCCGCATGGAGCGCCTGTCGGTTGAGCCGCGCGCCTACGTGCGCCCCAGCCCCAGCGGTTGTGTCAGCGGCGGCGTGGCCCGGGCCACCCGCGCCACGGTGCGATTGTGCGAGGCGGCCGGCTATGACCGGGTGCTGGTGGAGACGGTAGGAGTGGGCCAGTCGGAGGTGGCCGTGCGCGAGGTGGTGGATTGTGTGCTGCTGCTGGCTCAGTGCGGGGCCGGCGACGAGTTGCAGGGGATCAAGCGCGGAGCGCTGGAGCTGGCCGATCTGGTGGCCGTGCCGCGTCTGGATCGCGACCCGGGACTGGTGCGCGAAACGGTGCTTTCGTTGCGCGGTTCGCTGGCCCATCTGTCGCCCACCGCTCCGGGCTGGAAGACACAGGTGCTGGCGTGCTCGGGGGTGACCGGCGAGGGGATCGGTGAGCTTTGCGACCGGCTGGAGGCCTTTCGGGCTCTGGGAGTGAGCGCTCTGCGCCGGCGCCGACAGGAGGCTCAGGCGCTCAACCGCGAGTTGGACGATCGCCTGCGCGAGGCCTTTCTGGCCCTGCCCGGGATGGCCGAGAAGCTGGCCGGGGTGCGCCAGCGGCTGGAGGCGGGGGAAGTCTCGCTGGAGGCGGGGTTGAGAGAGCTGGGGTTGTGACGCTGACTGCGGTGTGTGGGCTGCTCCAGGAGTGAGCTCGGCGGAAGGGCGGGAGATTGGTGCTCCGACGGAGCATTGCACAGGATATGGACTGGCTCCGCGAATACGGCTCGGCGGTGGTGTTCCTGTTGGCCCTGGCCGACGGGCTGAACCTGCCCATCCCCTCCAGCGCCGTGCTCTTGGCCGCCGGGGGCCTGGCCGCCCAGGGTGAGTTGAACCTGGCCACGGTAATGGTAGCGGCGGTGGCCGGGGTGTTTCTGGGCAACCTGCCCTGGTATTTCCTGGGACGGCGCATGGGCTCGCGGGTGCTGCTCTTGATCTGCAAGCTGTCTCTCAATGCCACCAGTTGCATCGGTCGCATGGAGTCGATGTATCAGCGCTACGGTCCCATATCGCTGGTGGGAGCGCGCTTTATCCCGGGCCTGGCCGCCATCGCGCCTCCCCTGGCAGGGGCCAGCGGGCTCTCTCCTCGCAAGTATTTGCTGTTCGACTTTCTGGGCGCGCTGGTCTTCACGACAACGTTGCTCCTGGGAGGCACCCTCTTCGGTGACCTCTGGAGCCGGGTACGGGAGAATCCGCCCGCCCCATCCACGCTGCTCGGAGTGCTTGGATTGGCGGTGCTGGCCGTGCTGATTCTCAAAGTGCTCCAACGCATCAAGGACCTACACCTGTCGGTGCCGCGGATCACTCCCCAGGAGCTGAAACGGCGACTCGACCAGGGAGAGAAGGTCCTGATCGTGGACGCTCGTGCTGCCTCGATGCGCCATCTTCCCCCCTGGCGGTTGCCCGGGGCGGTCTACGAAGTGGGGGACGCTCCGCACGATCTGTTGGTGACTTACTGCGAGTGTCCCCACGAAGCCTCGGCGGCGCTTCTGGCCAAGAGCTTGCCTGGCAAGCGTGCTTTTGCGCTCAAAGGCGGCATGTCCGCCTGGGACAGGTGCGGCTATCCTCGCGAGGAGGCTCCCGCTTGATCGACCCCGAGGCCGAGTGCCAGCGCCTGACCGAGCAGGGCACGGTGGAAGAGCTGCTGGCGGCCCTGAGCAACGATGCGAGCTACGACGCCAACCAGGGCGACGTCTACGGGGGTGCCTGGCCCGTGGCCGTCAGCGTGACGGCGGCCGGGCTGTTGGGCGCCCGCGGCCAGGAGGTGCTGCCTCAACTGCTCGAGCTGGTGCGCGAGCAGGGCCCGCGTCGGGTCATGGCAGCCCGGGCCCTGGCCGACAGCACGGCCGACCTGGCTCCCCACCAGGAGGAGTTGCTTAATCTCTACTTCACCGGACCGGAAGACCTCTCGCTGGCGCTGGTGTTCCGGCTGGCCCGCATGGGCCTGTCGTCCTTCGTTCTGGAACGTCTGGAGAGCTCTCCGGCCCGAGCCCTGCGCCTGCTGCGCCTGGAAGATGGGCCGGCTTTGCTGCAGGGTCTGGAGCGAGTGCCCGACCTGTTGCGCCGCAAGGTTGAACTGGAGGAAGCGCTGGCTTGCCTTTATTGCAGGCCGGTCTCTCCCTGGCTGGAGCAATGCCGTGAGCCGCTGATCGGTCTGCTGGGCGGGCCCTTCGCCGAGCGGGCGGCCGAGACGCTGGGCTTGCTGGCTCCTCGTGACGCCGGCGCGGCCCGCGCCCTGGCCGAGCTGGCCGTCAAGACGGACAGCGAGCGCCTGGCCGGGGTGGCCCTGCGTCCCCTGCAACGACTCGAGCCGGCGGTGCTTCAGCCGCTGGGCGAGGTGTTGCTGCCGATTCTGGCCGGACCCCACCGCGACCGCAAGGCGCGGGTGCTTCCGCTGCTGCGCCGGCCCGAAGCACGGCCGGAGATCGAGCGTTATCTGGTCAGTCTCAAACCCGATTGCTGGCAGGCCCGAGCTTGCCGGGAATGGCTGGATTCAGGGTCTGTTCAGCCCTCTGGCCTAGACTGACAGCGTGCTGACCATCGATCCCCAGAGGGCTCTCTTCCGCTTCAAGCAGGCCAGGAACGAGCTGGGCCAGCGCGCGCCGGACGGCTACCTCCTATCCCACCTGGACACCAAACCGCTGGACGCGTCCTACCCTCGCTCTGAGATCTTCTTTGGCAGTCACTTCGACCAGAACCCCGATACCGAGGACCGTATCGAGATCTGGAACTCGCGCCCCGATCCCGGCAAGGGCGAGCTTTTGCACCAGGAGATCTTCGTGCAGCGCACTGAGCGCCGGGGCTGGAAGTTCACCAAGACTCCCGTGCTCCACTGTTACCAGGTCATGATGCACACGGGCGGGGCCATCGCGGCCCTGGCCCTGGTCAGCATCGATCTCAACACCGGCCAGCCCTTCCGCCAGGAGGAAGGCGAGCAGGCCAGCCACACCATCCGCAAGCAAGGGCTGTGGGAGCAGCGGCCCGTACAGCACGACCGCTCCTCGATGGCAGGCTGGAAGCCCGAGCCGCTGCCGGCTGAGGCTGATCCAGACTGGCAGGCGCGGACTCGCCAGGAAGTCACCCGAATGGCCGAAGCCCTTCAAGGCGAGTCGGGCGGCGTGGTGCGGATAGACGGCGGCAGCGTGGTGGTGGGCGGCGTGCGCGTGCCCCGTCGTTCCTGAGCCTTCACCTTCAAGAGCCCGCCAGCCAGGTCAGCATCTCATCCCATTTCGTCCCTTGCGCGAACAGCGTCTCCGGATAGCCCCAGGTAGACGTGAACTGCTCTTTGGGCAGCCCTCTCGGGCGGCTGTCCTTCCCGTAGCGGGTGGGCAGGTAGACGCTCAGCCCGGTAGCATCTTCCACCCCGTCGCCCGCGTTCTGCTGGCGCACAACCAGGGCCTCCAGGCTGGTTTTGAGCTGCTCGGCCGCATGGCGGACCAGCGGGTCGGTCACCTTCGAGCTTCCAAGCAGTCGGTCGGCAAAATTGCCCAGGTCGCGAAAATCGCGCTCGGGGCGAGCATCCGAGTCGGAATTGAAGCGCTGGGTGCGCCCGACCAGGTACTTCAAGGTCGAGCGGGGAATCCGTTCCTCCAGCAGCAGTTCGGCCAGGCGGTCGCAGGCCATCGTCACCGTCTCGACCCGCCTCAGATCCAGGGCTGAGAGCTGCACGGCCGCGTCAGGACGATTGTTGTCCATGCGAGTAATCTGGTCGTTCTCAGCCATCTCCACCACGGTCTCGGCCAACTCACGGGCCGTGCTGGAGGGATGGGCCGCCAGCCACCCCAGCACGTCTGCGTGGGGCAGCCCGTCGCGGCCCACGATCTCCTCCGAGCCCACCAGGAAATGGGCCTGGTCCTTCAGCTCGTGGGCCACCTCGAGCTGTCCCATCAAGCAGGCGTCCAGCACCAGCACATCCGGTTTGAGACCCGACTGTTGCAGGGCCTGGCGAAGCTCGGGTAGCTGCAGGGTGCTCTTGTGTACCTCGTCAAATCCGGTCCCGATGAATCCCTTGCCATGATCGCCCACCACCACCAGGTAGCGCTTGGCGGGATAGCGCTCCATGCCCCAGCGCAGGAAGTCGCTCAGGGTGGACGGCTGGCCGTGGTCCTGGTTGTCGTGCTGGCTGAGCACGGTCGACTCCAGGGTCCGCTTGCGGCCCGTTCCGGGGGCGCGGGCTACCTCGTAGCGACGGGTGCCCTCCCAGTCACCGTCCAGCTTGCTGGGGCGGGGTTTCTCCTCGCGCTTGTGGACCAGATCCTGGGGGCCGCGGGTCAGCTGGGCCACCAAGCGGACGCTGGGGGACGAGCCGACCTGCTCGAGCTCGACCAGGTCGCGCGTGACGTTCGCCTCCAGGTCGTTGTTGCCGTTGAGCAACACGAGCACGGTCCAGTTAGCTCTTTGAACCGGGGCGACGAGCATGGGCCGAGTTTACGGTGCTTTCGGGTGGGAGAGGTTGCCGGAATGTTTCCGCGCAGGTCCTGGTGCCATTCAGCGACGACAGGAGCGGTCGACCATTCAGCGACGAGCTTACGCCAAAAATTTTGCGGTACGGCCCTGGCGGGTGCGTATACCCCGGCGTCAGACCCGTACCGCAAAATTCTCCCCGTAAAGCCGACCCCAGTTAGATGGGCGCGTTCTCGTAGCGGAAGATGTCGTTGGCGAACCCACCGGTCTGGACGTAGTTGATGATCTGCGAGTAGCGGTCGAGGTTGTCGATCGTGCCGCTCTGGATCACCTGATTGAGGGTCAAGGTGCCCCGGTTCAGGGCCTGGGTGATGGCTCCAATGGTCTGCACGTCGGTCTGGCCGACCTGAGGGTTATTGATCAGGTCGCCGTTGCCGGTGCTCTGGAGGAGCCGGCCCAGGCCGGGGTTGTCGTACAGGCCAGGACCGTTGAACAGGTTGCCCTTGAAGACGGAGGCGACCTGCATGAAGAGCTGCGCCTCGGGGGCCATCTGAGGGAAGGCCTGTTGCCCGGCGGCCAGGCCCTGAGCCGACAGGGGATCGGCCCCGATGGCATAGGCGGCAAACTGGGCCGCGTAGTCACGGGCCACGGCCGCGTGCCACTGGGTCGGGTCCTGCACCTGCCCAAAGCGTGTGCCCGCCAGGGCGTCCCTCTGGGAGATGCTGGTCTGGCCCTGGAGAGCCCCTCCGGCTCGCTGGGCGGCCAGGTAGCTGGCAAACTCGTTGAGGTCGGAGGGGCCCTGCATGGCCGGCGCTGAGAGGGTCTGCACGCCGGCGCCTCCGCCCGCGCTGCCGGCACCGTAAGCTCCGCCCGCGCCCGCGGTTCCGCCCCCGGCTCCGCCCTGCGGCGGGCCGCCCGGGCCGTAGAGGAGATACTGTCCGAGCGTCAGGGTGCCGTTGCCGTTTCCGGCTCCACCGGCTCCGCCAACTCCGCCCCCGGCTCCGATGCCACCGCCGTAGGCACCACCCGTGCCGGCTCCACCTCCGGCAGCACCAGCCCCACCAGCCCCGCCGACGGCTCCGATGCCACCACCGCCGGCTCCGCCAGCTCCGCCCGCAGCTCCGATGCCACCGCCACCGTAAGCGCCGCCCGCGCCGGCACCACCGCCGGCTCCGCCAGCCGCGCCGACTCCGCCGCCACCTGCTCCGGCCCCACCTCCGCCACCGCCGTGGTCGCACCCACCCGCGCCGGCCGCGCCGGCCGCGCCACCGGCTCCGCCGCCGCGGGCACCACCGCCGTAAGCGCCGCCCGCTCCACCTGCGCCGCCGGCATTGCCAGCGTTACCAGCATTACCTGCGTTGCCCGCATTGCCGGCGTTGCCCGCATTGACGGCGTTGCCCGCATTGCCAGCGTTGCCCGCATTACCAGCGTTGCCCGCATTACCGGCGTTGCCTATCGCTCCCTGACCCTGGCCAGCGAACCCACCCCAACCCTGGTTCAGCTGGGTGAGCGACTGCAGCAGCTGAGTGAGCATGTTGACGAGAGCGCCAACGAGCTCCGGCGGCAGCGCACCAGGTCCGCCCACGCCACCGGCCGGGCGGCCCAGACCGGGCGCAGCTCCAATCCCATACGACTGTCCGATCCCTCGGGAAGTCGGAGAGCCCAGACCGAAGCCAGTCAACAGGTCCATCGGATGCGGTTCCCCCTTCGTTTCTGCGGGTCGCGGCCTTGCGCCCGGACGTCATGGGCTGGTTGTGTTGAGCTTATCATACCCCGGACGACAGGTTTGGAGTAAGCGTCGAAACCGTTACGATTCTGTAACAAAAGTTACCATTTGCCCATCGCTCAGGACTCGCCATCCGGCGTCAATCCTGCCCCCGCATCACCTGCCCGCATCGGCTTGATGGCCACGGCCAGCACTGCCGTCAGGAGCAGGACCAGTCCGGCCGAGAGGTAGGAGGCGCCCTCGCCGCGCGCCTGCAACAGTCCGTTCCCCCACACCGGGCCGGTGGCGCGACCGAGGCCCTCGAGGGCGCTGGCCGCGCCCTGCACCCGGCCCTGCTCGTCGGCCCGGCTGGCCTGGCTAACCATGGCCACCAGGCTGGGCGAGACCAGTCCGCTGGCGGCTACGGCCGGCGCCAGGAACATCAGGAACAGCGCCGGCTGATGGGACACCGAGGCCAGGATGAGGGAAACCGAGCCCAGGGACAGGCCCAGAATCAATACGCGCTTCTCGCCCAGGCGGGCCACCAGGCGGCCCACCAGGCCGCCCTGCACGAACGCCCCGATCAGCCCCACTCCGGCCAGCACCAGCCCGATCTGGCCTGGATCCCAGTGAAAGCGTCGCTCGGCGAACAGGGGGAAGGTGGTCTGGTAGACCGAGAGCGAGGCCCAGATCAGGAAGTCGACCAGCATGAGATAGGCCAGCGCGGGCTGGCTCAGCACGGACGGCAGCGAGGCCCAGAAAGGGGGTCGGCGAGCGCTGGTGGCGTGGCGTGTCTCGGGAAGAAGGAAGTAGGCCATGCCGGTGGCCACCAGCGACAGGGCCGCCGCCAGCCAGGCCGGGGCGGACAGGTGGATCTGGAAGAACAGACCTCCCAGCGCCGGACCGAGCACGAAACCCAGCCCGAAGGCTACCCCGATCACGCCGTAGGCCCGGGCTCGATTCTGAGGCTCAGTGATGTCGGCGATGTAGGCCCGGGCGGCCGAGATGTTGCCCCCCGAGAGCCCGTCCAGGATGCGGGCCACGAACAGCATCTGCAGGCTCTGGGCGCGGGCGAGCAGCACGAAGCTGAGAGCCGTGCCCAGGAGACTTGCGATCATCACCGGGCGACGCCCCCAGCGGTCGCTCAGATCGCCCAGAATGGGGGCGGCCAGCAGTTGGGCCAGCGAGTAGGAGGCGAACAGCCATCCAATCTCCCAGGGGGTGGCCCCCATCTTCTGGCCGTAGCTGGGCAGCAGCGGGATGATGATTCCGAAACCGATGAGCGAGATAAAGATGGTGAAAAACAGCGTGACCAGAGCGCCCTTGCGCTCCTTGGGTGTGGCGTCGACTCCGATCAGACGGCCCATGAGGGGGCGCCAATTCTCCCCCCGGGTGCCCGGACCTTTGTTGGTTACAAAGTAACTTATCGTTCACCCGTTCGCGATGGCCGCCTGGTAAGCTCGGACAGCGATGAACGTGAAGAGCAACCCTCCCCCTACCTGGCGCGTCCAGCAGTTTCGTGACGGCGACGAAGTGCAGATTCTTTCCGTCGAGCCCGAGGACAAGCAGATCAAGGAAGACAAAGTCGTCTTGCGCTCACTTCCCGCTCATCTCGATGAGGAGACCGAGACCAGCCGCGAGGTGTTCGAGGAGGTGCTCTTCCGCGATCGAGCCCTCCCCAGCGAGTACCGGGCCTCGGTCAAGCCCGTGGAGGGTCCTCAAGACCCCCAGAAGGCCTGGCCCGGCTCGGAAGTGCGCACCCTGGTCAATCAAGGGCCGCTCAACAACCGCATCAACCTGACCATCGTGGGCGATGGCTACACCGTCGAGGAGAAAGAGCGCTTCTTCGAGGACGCCAAGCGGATCACCGACGACATGTTCCAGGGTCAGACCTTTGCCAGCTATCTGCCCCTTTTCAACGTGCACGCGGTGTTCGTGCCTTCCAACGAGTCCGGTCTGAGCGACGGTGACCGCAAGGACACGGCTCTGAGCCTTTATCGGTCGCCCGAAGGGTCCAAGCGGGCGGTCATGCCGGGCGATCGGCGGGCCTGCGAGCGGGCCATTGCGCTGGCTCCGGCCACCGACTACCCCATCTTGATCGCCAATGACAACTACTACGGAGGGCTGGGCGGTCGTTACGCCATCACAACTCGCTCGCCCGAGAGCGGTACCATGGTCTTGCGGCACGAGCTGGGCCACAACTTTGGCAACGTGGGCGAGGAGTATGACGGAGGTCAGGTCTATTCCGGCGCCAACCACTCTTACACCGCCGATGTTCCCTGGATGCACTGGGTCGAGGGCGAGCTCAAGCCCGAGAGTGGCAAGGCCCTCGTGGGGGATTATCCCTGGCAAAACCTGGCCCGGGGGCCCGTCTCCTATCCCTTCAATGTTCCTGAGAGCCCTGATGGCAAGCCCTCCAAGGTGGACGTGCACATCAGCGCAGTCGGCTGGGACACTCCAGTGGATGTGGAGATCTTGCTCGACGGCAAGCCTCTGCTCTACGACGGACTGTTCACCGACGATCGCAGCTTCTTCAAGCCGCTCGAGCCCCCCACCCTCGAGCCGGGTCGCCACACCATCACCTTCCAGGAGAAGATCAACGACGGCGACAACGTGTTGGGCTCGCTGCGCATCAATCTCTACGGAGCTGATTACGACTTTACGCCCGGCAAGGTGGGCGCCTTCCCCAGCTTCAATTCCAGCGAGCGGATGGCGGGTTATCGTCCGACCCACGGCGATTGCCTGATGCGGAACATGCGCTCGACCGAGTTCTGCCCCGTGGACCGGGAGAACATGTGGCACCAGTTCCTGCGTCGCATCAACCTGGTGGACGGGGTGAGCGTCAGCACCAGCTCGGACGGCAAGCAAGAAGTCAGCCTGCGCACGCCTCCCCTCGAGGGCATGGGGGTGCGCTGGTTCCAGGTGGACGAAGAAGGCAAGGAGCAAGAGCTGCTCCAGTATGCCAACCAGCGCTCCTTCCAGCCCGATGAGGGTGGCAAGTATCGCGTGAAGGTCGAATTCCGTACCCCGGAAGTGCGGCAGTACAACTCCGACTTCCAGGGCCAGATGGACTTCCGGGTCTGCCCGGCCTGACGTGCTCTGCCCCATGCCCGGGGTCTCCTGGCAGGGAGACCCGCCGCCGGCCGATCCTGAGACTCGTGAGCGCCTCCAGGCCCACGTGCGCCACCTGGCCGAGACCATCGGCCCGCGCAACCTGGGCTTTTATCCTGCCCTGGAGGCCACGGTCGAGTACCTGCAGGGCCAGCTCGAGGGTTGCGGCTATGGCGTCAAAAGGCTGAGCTTCCAGGCCGAGGGGGCGCTCTTTCACAACCTGGAGACGGTCAGCGGGCCTGGCCCCGTGGTCGTGGTCGGAGCCCACTACGACTCCGTGCTCGACTGCCCCGGGGCCAACGACAACGCCAGCGGGGTGGCGGCCGTGCTGGAGCTGGCCCGGCTGCTGGCGGGGGTGGAGGGGGTGCGCTTCGTGCTCTTTCCCAACGAGGAGCCCCCCTTCTACCGCACCGAGGACATGGGCAGCGTGCGCTACGTGCGCCAGCTGGCTCCCTTTGAGGTCCGCTTCATGGTGTGCCTGGAGACGGTGGGTTACTACGTCTCCGAGCCCGATTCCCAGCGCGCCCCCTTCCCCGGAGTGCCGGACGTGGGCGACTTCGTGGCCTTCGTGGGCAACTCGATGTCAGCCCCGCTGGTTCAACGCCTGGTGGGACGCTGGCGCGAGCGGGTGGCCTTCCCCAGCCTGGGCGTGGCCGCCACCGACTTCAGCGAGAGCTTCTTGCTGGAAGCCGGCATGGGCATGTCCGATCACGCCAGCTTCTGGGCCGCCGGCATTCCCGCCGTGATGGTCACCGACACGGTGTTCTACCGCTATGACCACTACCACGAGCTGAGCGATACGTGGGACAAGCTGACCTACGAGCCCTTCGCCCGCATGGTGGAAGGGCTGGCTTTGATCCTGCGAGGCGAGCTGGAAGGTTGAGTTGACAGCTCCTGCGTCTGCTCATGAGCTGACACCGGGCCTGTCAACTTTGGGCCTGTCAGAATCGTCTCTCGAGTCGACCGCCGCTAAGGCGCCGCGCGTTGAACACTTCAGGAATTGGCGCGGCGCCGTTCAACAGATTGTCTACACTCCCGCGCGTTCCAATTCTGAACAGGTCAACGCGGGAGTGTAGATTTTTCCCGCCCGCCCATCCTGATGACACTACTTGTCGCCTGGACACTTACAATGATCATGGGTCGTCCAGACCGGCCCGGTGAGGAGGGTTCAAAAAGATGAAGGTTTTCTATTCCCACCGACAGAGCGTTGCCAACAATAACTCCTATTCTCCCAGTGCCGGAAAGCCGGCTCTGCTTGTTGCACAGTGGTTGGAGCGCTGGCCAGAGCAGATCCAGCTGGTCGAGCCAGAACCTGCCCGTCCAGAGGATTTCCATCTGGCTCACGCCCCCTCGATGGTAGAGGAGATCCTCACCTGTCGTCGGGAGAACGGCTTCTCCAATCGTCTTCCGGAAGTGGCTCAGTCCCTGCCCTGGACGACTGGCTCGATGGTTTCTGCAGCCCTCCAGGCCGCCTCGAGCCGAAGCATCGTTTGCTCTCCGACCAGTGGGTTCCACCACGCCGGATACGAGCACTGCGGTGGCTACTGTACCTTCAACGGGCTGATCGTTGCCGCCCGGCGGGTGGGCGGCTCGGTCGCCATTCTCGACTGCGACAATCACTATGGCGACGGCACCGACGAGATTCTCCGCAAACTCAAGCTTCGGTCCATCCGTCACTACACCACCGGGAGCATGGCTGACCGCAACCGACCCGAGGCGTTTCTCGAGTCTCTTCCGCAGATTCTGGAGGAGCTCACCGAGGGCGGCCAGGCTCGGGTTCTGCTCTACCAGGCCGGGGCCGACGCCTGCATCGACGATCCTCTGGGGGGCTGGATGACGGTGGCACAGCTGCGTCGCCGCGACCGGGCCGTCTTTCGATGGTGCGCCGAGCGGCGGCTGGGCGTGGCCTGGAATCTGGCCGGGGGCTACCAGCGCGATATCCAGCGCGTGCTCGACATTCACCACGCCACCATGGAGGAGGCTTTGGAGCTCGAGTCCGCGCCAGTCAATGGAAAGTGAGGGAATTGATGATGACACAGCAAGCCAGGTATTACAGCGATTGGCGGGCCCAGCCCTACTCCTGCCCCTGCGGCTGGAAGGGCTCCGGGGACGAACTGGCCCTCGAGCTCTTCGATGCTCTCATGCAACTCTCGTGTCCGACCTGCGACCGGCACCTGCTGCTGGTCTCCCATCCCACTTTCGACGAGATCAGGGAAGCGGCGGCCCGGGGAAACGAGGAGGCCCGGGCGCAGCTCTCCTGGGTGGAGCGCCTGGAGGCGAAGGAGGCGAGGTTCGAGCGAATGAAGCTTCGCGAGAGCGAGCAGCTCCCGGAGGTGGAGGGAGACGAGCTCCACTTCGTCTGGGACCTCGATGAAGGCGGCGATCTGGCACTTCGCCTGGGCGATCAGGTCCTCTGGCGAGAGCCGGTCTTCTACGAGGATTGGCCGCGCTTCAACGAGGTCCGAGAACTGCTCAAGCGACGCTATCCTGGGCGCTTCAGGAGCCTGAAGCCCACCGACGCATCAGAGTTCTACCTGTTCGGGGATGACATCTCGGCCCCCAATAAGATCTCGTTCACATAGGGCGAGCGAGGCCTGGTTCAGAGCGCCTGCCGCTGCCCATCGTGGAAGATGAGCTGCTTCTCGGGAAAGCGCCCCGCGGCGAGGGCCCGGTCTTCGCCCCGGTAGCAGAGCCCGAAGTCGATGCACACCGCTCGCCCCGAACGGTGCTGACTGCGCTTCAGCGCATAGTGCCCGAAGATGCAGGGTGTTTCGGGCTGGTAGCTCTCCCACCAGCACACCCGTTCTTCCCAGCGCTCCTTGCCCCCCGCCAGGAAGGGCACGGCCGCCCGCGCCTCGGGACCGGACGTCAGGAGCTTAACGGGATTCTTGTTCTGGCGCTCCAGGCCCTGATCGATTCTGTCCAGGCTGCGCCCCTGGAGGGAATGCTCGATGGCCTGCCTTTGCTCGTCGTGGAGAGTCAGGGCGCAAGTGGCCTGGCGCGCCAGGGCCAGCATTTCATCGTCCCAGCAGGCGTGGATGACTCGCAGATCTGGCCGCTCGAGAGCGAGAGGCAGGGTGGCAAAGAACTCGAGGACCATCGCGCGGACCGCCTCGTCGGCCGCCTTCTGCCCCTCGCGGGGCTCGCCGAAGAACCAGCCGTTCTCGGGCTTTCTCGACTTGAGAAGCAGGTTGAAGTCGTGATTGCCCAGGATACACTGGGCCCGGCCCCCTTCCACGAGACCTTTCACCAGCCGCACCACGCCTTCGTTGTCCGGGCCGCGGTCGGTGAGGTCGCCGAGGAAGACCAGGCGGCGGCTCTCCGGGTGAGTGCCGCTCGCGTCGTAGCCGAGATCGTTCAGCAGGATCTGCAACTCTTCGAGGCAGCCGTGCACGTCTCCGATGATGTCGACCGGGCCGTCGAAAAGCGGTTGCACCAGGGTTCGAGCGGTCATTTGGGAGCTCCCGTCGGGCAGTTGCCGATGGCCTTTGCCAGGAGCAACTCGAGCTCCTCCGCCCTTGCGTTTACGGTGGCAAGGCAACGCGCCCGCATGGGGTGTTGTCGGCTACCACGCTCGGGGCGGAGAATTCACGTGCGCTGCAGCGGCTTTCACCGCCAGAATCAGTGGAATACCCCGCCCTCAGGGGCTGGTGGAGCGCCCGGGTCGGCCACAAAACGACGACTAGCCTTGCTCGGTGGAGTGGAGCCCAGTAGACAAGCCGTTTCTTTCGTGCTATTCTGGCCATGGGAACGTTTGTTCGTAAAGGCAGGTGGGGGCCGTGGAACTGGGCAGCAGTGCCTACCAGATGCGTTTGCATCGCATGCTGGAGTCGGATCTCTACGCCGATCATCATCATCCCGAGGAAGGCCGGCGCCGGCGCAGGCGGCGCAAGCGTGAGAGCCTTCCCTGTCAAGAAGACACTCTGGAGCTCTCGTCCGAGGAGCCGCCGCCCGAGCCGAGCTCCGGCGAGTCTAACCGCCCGGTGCTGTCGCTGACACTGCCAAACCTGGCTCTGGCCGGGGATCCAGCGACCCAGGTGGCCAGCTACTGGCTCAAGGTGCTCGACGCAGAGTCTGAGCCACCGGTCTGAGCGCCCTTCCCTCCCATTGAGCACGCAGCTGGGCAGCCAGACCGCACAAGCTGCCCGACCCCTGATCGTGATGCGGCTAAGACCTTCTGACCCGCAAGACCCTGGGCGGTGCCGAGGTGCCTGAGCCCCGCCAGTGATCCAACTTCTTTACACCTGTGCGGGATCAGGATTCGGCTCCAGTTTGGGTCACGGGCGCTCGGAGAGGTATCTTGATCATCGCTTGATCACCCGACTCCGGACCCGGGCCGCGGCCGGCACCAGGAACTGGATTGGCACGCCAGAGCAGCCAGAAGGGCTTCCGTATGCGCGAATTCCTGCATGTTCAACGCTGGCTCACCTACCAGGAGAACCTTACCAGGTCAAGAGTTCTCACAAAGAGCAACAGTCGTCGCTCTTACCCGGAGAACCTACATGGGGGCTCTTCGATGGCGCCCCGACTGGGTTTGCGGGGCGGTTGGTGGCCGAAATGATCACCG
>JAANMV010000296.1_pt1 | contig 61927 bp, 36 predicted proteins | sample 7279661 | NCBI WGS metagenome assembly JAANMV01 (sample SAMN14094540, study PRJNA606508) | bioreactor metagenome | isolation source: A lab-scale SPAN reactor treating ammonium-rich wastewater day 121 | place: Ireland: Galway | collected 2017-05-16 | reverse complement strand
AAGTAGCGGCTGTGATACCAGAGGTCCGTGCTGGAGATCCGGTTCATAGGGAAGGACGAGGGATTCCACTGGTTGGCATCGCCCGGAATGGTCACGGAATTGGCCGCGCCAAAGTAGAGGTAATGCACTTGGTAGGTGGGCTCGATGAAGGGAAACCCGGGCACGGCCTGCAGAAAGCTGTCGACGATTGCGGGGCGCTCCTGTGCAGGAGCGGAGTTCACGCGGGACAGAAAATCACTAAAGGTCTGTGCTGAGACTAAGTTAGCCAGTGTGAACAGCAGTAGAAGAACAAAATGTATGAGCATGATTATGCCTCTCAAGCGAGGGTAGGTTGTTAGAATATAGAGGTGTTCTGCGAAAAATGCACGTGGATTAACTGATTCGTGCGAAAGACCATAAAGAGGATATACTGTGCTTTATCCTATTCTAAGGTCAACAATTGCAAGAGGTGAAAATTCGCTTTTGTGACTCAAACACTTGACAAATATTAGGCTGAGCCGTAACTTAAAGGCACGAATTCAAAATGAGGAAAGCTGCCATGTTTTGGTGCGCGTCAGGATAGCTTAGAGGACTACATATGTGGTTGGGAAATCGGAGTTTCCGAGTTGGAACGGCCGGGTTATGGCTATTTATAGTCATAAGCTCGGCTGTTTTTGCTGGAACGACCGGCAAGATCGCCGGACGTGTTACGGACGCTGAAACAGGCGATCCGATTATAGGCGCAGCAGTTCAGATTGAGGGAACAACCCTGGGGGCTGCCGCTGATATAAACGGGGATTTCTTCATTCTGAACGTTGCTCCGGGTCAGGTCGATGTGCGTGTAACTGCAATAGGTTACGGCTCAGAGACGGTGCGCGGGCTGAGAATCATCACCGATCAGACGAGCACGGTGAACTTTGCGCTGAACGTGGAGGCCATCACGACTGGTGAAGTCGTCATCACGGCCGAGCGCAAGTTGATTGAGGCTGACCGCACGTTTGCGACTTCCACGGTCGGCGCCTCGGACATTCAGGCACTGCCGGTGACGAATCTGGGACAGGTGGTGGAGATTCAGGCCGGAGTCGTGGACGGGCACTTCCGCGGCGGCCGGACGAACGAAGTCATGTATCTCGTGGACGGCATCTCGGTGACCGACGCCTACGACAACAGTCAGGGCACGCAGATTGACAACAAGGTCGTGCAGGAGCTGCAAGTCATCAGCGGCACCTTCAACGCAGAGTACGGTCAGGCGATGTCGGGAATCGTGAATATCGTGACCAAAGAGGGCGCGACAGATTTTCACGGCACGGCGACGACCGAGTTCGGAGATTACGTTTCCAATAACGATGATTTGTGGATGAACATTGACGACGTGTCGCCGATGGATATTCAAGATTATAATTTTACGCTTTACGGGCCGGTGCCCATGATCAACAAGCTCTCGTTTTACGGGAGCTTGCGCTATTTAGACGATGACGGTTGGCAATACGGGCAACGGCGCTGGAATGTGTACAATCCCAATGACCGATTCACAACGGTCATAACTCGTGACGGCGATGAGTCGTTTGCGGCGATGAATTACAATCTTGAACGGTGGGCAAATCTGAAGCTGACATATCCGCTGTCGAATCAGATGAAGCTGAACTATTCGACGTTCTACAGCGGGCGCACGTATCGCGACTACTCACACGACTGGAAATACATTCCGGACGGGACGCTGCGCCGCTACCGCGACGGCCGTACGAATATGGTGAAGCTCAATCACGCACTCAACAGCGCGATGTTCTATGAGCTGGCCGTCACCAACACGTGGAGCAAGTATCAGCATTATCTGTTCGAAGATCCCAACGATCCGCGCTACCTGCATCCCGAGTATCTGGAAATCAATCCACCGTTCACGCTGAACATCGCGGGAACCGACCTCGCGCGATTCAAGCGGTGGACGAACACGCATCAGGGCACGGGGAATCTATCTTATCAGGCGAGCAAGCTGCATCTGCTGAAATTCGGGTTTGACATCAAAGCGCACGAACTGTTTTACGAGGATATCAATCTTGTGCCTGTCGAAACGGGCAACACGTTCAGATTTTCGATAGAACCGATTTCGTTTCCGTCGCACGATCTTTACAAGAACAACCCCTACGAATTCGCGGCCTACGTGCAGGACAAGTTTGAACTGCCGTCGCTGATCGTGAACGCGGGAATGCGCTTCGACTATTTCGAGCCGGACGGACGGGTTCCGTCGGATCCTAAAGACCCGAACATCTATAATCCGCTGCTCCCGGAGCGCGCGGACCAAACGCTCGAAGAACGTCAAGCCTATTGGTATGACAAGGTGAAAGCGAAAGCGCGCATTTCACCGCGCTTGGGAATCGCCTATCCGATGTCCGATAAGGGAGTATTCCACTTCGCTTACGGTCATTTTGTGCAGCGCCCGACATTTGAGCGGATGTATGCGAATCCGGAATACGAACTGGAATCGGGTGTGGGCTTGAATACGGTGATGGGGAATCCCGACCTCGATATGGAAGAGACGGTGACTTACGAGTTCGGCTTCCAGCAGCAGATACACGAGGACGTATCGCTTTCGACTTCTCTGTATTTCCGTGATATTCGCAGCCTCGTTGCGACGGATCGGATAGTCGAAACCTACTCTTCCGGAACCAAATACGCGCAGTACGTGAATCGCAGTTTCGGCGAGGTCAAAGGTATTACGCTGTCCATGGACAAGCGGATGGCCAACAACTTCAGTGCGTTCGTGGATTACACCTACCAAATCGCAGAGGGCAACGCGAGCGATCCGCAGTCGGCTTACAACGACTTGAAGGGAAACAACCCGCGCGAACCGGAGCAGCAGCTGGTGCCGCTGAATTGGGACCGCAGACACACGTTTAACGCAAGTCTGACGTATGCGATTCCGGGATTGCGGGGATGGGGCGCAACGATTCTGGGCAAATACGGAAGCGGCCTGCCATACTCGCCGACAGACGACGGGATTCGAACGGGATTTGAGAATGACGGGCGGAGACCGGACTATTATAATGTGGACCTGAGTGCGTTTAAATCGTTCCCGGTAGGGCGGCACAAGCTGGTGCTGTTGCTGACGATGCTGAACGCACTGGACATTAAGAATGAAGACGGCATCTACGACGACACGGGCCGTGCAGGCTATACAATTGTCGAGAACACGGCGGTCGAAGCGCCGGAATTCAACACCTTGAGCGAGGTGTATCCGGATCCCTCCAAATACTCCCGCCCGAGGATGGTCAAAGTTGGCGTGAGCTACGAGTTCTAATGAATACTAACATTTCTATTTCCTCCCTGCCCTCCCCGCACGCTTCTCCACAACGCCGGAGAGGTGTACTGCTTGGGCTTTGTTTGATGCTGTTGGCGACACAGGCCTTCGCGCAAGTGGACTCGATGCTGAACTACCGCGGGAACACGTTGTATCGCGCGAAGAACATCATGAGCGGCAATCTGGTGCGCTCGACGTTTTACAATTACGGTCTGGTGGGGAACATCGGCGAGATTTCCGGTGAGTGGCCCATCGGCACGGGCAACGAATACGTCGGCGACGTTTCACCTTTGGTGGGCGTGGAGTTCATCCATCCCTCGGGTGACACGATGCGCGCAGTCTGCACGTCGGACGGACCGCGAGGAAACTCGGACGGCCCTCCGGGCGGCGGCGTCTTCTGGGGCTTTGAGCCTCTCAAGGGATTTGCGTCACCGCCGACCATCGGACAGGACCCGCAAGTTGCGATGTCCAATCAGCGGTATACGTGGCCGCATACGTGGCCGGACAAGAACATTACGGATTCACTCTCCGGAGACAAGGCGTGGGTTCGTGACGAAACAGATCCCGGCTGGCCGAACTCATGGAACGGATACTTCGGCAAGAATGTCATGAATGCGGATCAGGAAACGTATTTCGTAATGGATGACCACGCCGATCTTGAGTGGTTCGAGCGTACGGACAGCTCCGGCAATGTTTATCGATATTATCCTCATAATCGCGACTCCTTGAGACGCGGATTGGGTTTGCGTGTGTCGGTGCGCGGACTGCAGTGGGCACACTTCCTGGCACAGGACTGTATCTTCTGGCTCTATGAGATTACTAATGTTGGCACGCGAACTTATGACAAGGTCGCGTTCGGCATGGTGGTGGGAACGCTGTCGGGCGGACGGCAGGACTCAGAGGACGACCTGGCCTACTTCGATCTCGAAAACGACATCACCTACAGTTTTGACAGTGACGACCGCGGATCACCGGGTTGGGTTCCTGTATCAGAGACGCGCAATGTCGGCTATGTCGGCTACGCATTTCTCGAGTCGCCGGGCAATCCGTTTGATGGCATTGATAACGACGGCGACAGTCAAGATCCCTCAAGTCCGATTTTGACCGGTGACATTTTAGGTCAGTTTCTGCAGCCGCGTGCGTATGGGCCGGGTCAGACGGTTGTGCTGATTGATTACGACACCTATGAGCGAACGGTGACTTCTTTCCCACAGCAAGGTCCGCTGCGCTATGACGTGCACGGACGGGAAGTTGTGGTCTTGCCCGGTCAGCAGTTGGTTGAGGACGGTGGCAACGGTATTGACGACAACTTGAACGGTTTGATTGACGAGCGCAGCGATCACTTGAATCTGGCCTATGTTGATTATGTCACGGGTCGCGGACTGAATGATCCGATGATCGACGAAGCACGGGATGACGGGATTGACAACGACGGTGACTGGGATCCGCTCACCAATGACGTTGGCGCGGACGGGGTTCCGCTGACCGGTGACGCCGGCGAAGGCGACGGGCGTCCGACGAACGGTGAACCGAATTTCGATAAGACGGACGTCGACGAGTCGGATCAGATCGGTTTGACTTCATTTGACTACTTTTCTCCGCCGGGAGCGGTGCGCATGCGCGACGACCAAGCACTATGGGACAGAATGGTCCCCGGGCGGTTTGATGTCGTGTCAGGTGTCCCGCAGGACGGAGACTTCATCTACGGTTCGGGCTACTTCCCACTGCGGCCCGGACAGACGGAACGCTTCTCGATGGCTCTGTTGTATGGACAGGATCTCGCGGACATCACGGATAATAAGATCACGGTTCAGCAGATCTACGATGAGAATTACAACTTCGCACGCCCGCCGGAAAAGCCGACCTTGTGGGCGGTGCCGCGCGACGGCAAGGTCACTCTCTATTGGGATAACATCGCGGAGTCATCCTTTGATCCCGTGACGGGATATGACTTTGAAGGATACAAGATTTACCGCGCGACGGATCCGGCATTCAACGAAATCTTCACGGTGACAGACGGATTAGGCCGCAAAGTGTTCCACAAACCGATTGCGCAGTTTGACCTGAACAACGGTAATGCGGGCTTCTTTCCGGTGATTCGCAACTCCGTGATTTATTACCTCGGAGAAGACAGCGGTCTACAGCATTCCTGGACCGATACGACGGTAGAGAACGGGCAGACGTATTATTACGCCGTAGTCGCCTACGACCGTGGTGACGTTCTAAAGGAGATTCTGCCCGCAGAGAACAGCAAGACAATCGTCGTCGATCCGAGCGGCAATGTCACACTCGATATCAATACCGCGAGAATCGTGCCGCGAGCGCCGGCGCTGGGATATGAGGAGCCGCAATTCACCGCGATCAGCCATGTCAGCGGTTCTGCAACGGGCACGATCGCCATCGAAACTGTTGATCCGCGACTGGTGGCCGACGGGCGCATCTATCAGTTCTCGTTTGACAAGCTTCCCGATACGACGCTGGTAACATACAGCGTGCTGCGAGTGGGAGACGGACAGACGGATACGCTGGTTAACCGTCGTCTGCTTGTGCCGGAAGATCACTTGCTTCCCCAGGCTGAGCGGTTCATGAGCTATTACGATTCCCTATTCAATCTGCCGCCGGGCAGCTATGATCCCGCGCAGTATTTCCGTGTCGCAGGAACGGACCTGTATGACGGGCAGCGCGCCTACATGCTCACACCGAGGCAGATTGCATTAATTCAACAGGCTTCAGGATGGGCGGATACCACCAGAAGGCTTTATCAATTCAATTTTACATTGGCAAATCTCTATCAAGGATTCTTAACGGGAATTCCTGAACCGGGTGAATTTGCTGTCGAATGGTATAGCGAAGTGGTGGACACGTCCGCATACTTCAACTGGTATGACCTTGTGGTGATTCCCGCTACGCCGGTAAACTTCCGAGTCAAGGACTTAAATACCAATGAGTATGTGCCGTTCGTGTTCAACGAAGTGACGAGCACGAGGAATGGAATTGTGGACGACGGCGAGTTCATCGGGTTCTTGAGTGATACGTCGTTAACATGGACGACGTCTTTCAGACGACGCGCGGCAACCGGGGACACTTTGCGGCCGGCAGACGGTGACGTTCTTTACTTGAGGCTTTATCAGCCGTACGCTGACGATGACCTTTTTGAGTACACGACAAGAGCGGCACGCATCAATCCCGACGCTGTTAAGTTGGACAGAATCTCGGTCTATCCGAATCCATACGTGGCGGCCTCCGCACAGGAACCGACGAATCCCTTCAATGAAGGTCGAGGAGAACGGCGAATCACATTCAATCACCTGCCGGAGAGGTGCACGATACGCATCTATACGGTGAAGGGCGAGCTGGTGAATATTATCGAGCACAATGACGGGATAGACGACGGAACAGAGAATTGGGACCTGCGAACGCGAGACGGTTTGAATGTGTCCTACGGTGTCTATCTCTATCACGTTGACTCGCCGTACGGTGAGAAGACCGGAAGGTTTGCGGTGATCAAGTGAAGAAGTTTAAACCTATAATACTCGCTCTGACGATCTGCGCCTGCACGATGACCGCCTTTGCAGTCAGCAAGGTGGGAACTACGGCCGCACCATTTCTGAACATCGCAGTAGGCGCGCGTGCGCTGGGCATGGGCGGTGCCTTCACAGCTATGGCAGACGATGCGACGGCGCTTTACTGGAATCCCGCAGGCATCGCCGGAATGGAGAAGTTTTCGGCTTCATTCGTGCATACCGATTGGCTTACCGATCTGCGATTCAACGTGGTCGGCGCGGTTCTGCCATTGAATAACGATGACGCAATCGGTGCACAGTTGACGTTGCTGTCCATGCCGGATCAGGAAGTGACCACGACTCAACAGCATCAGCAGGACGGCGCGGGTTATTTTTACAGCGCGGGCAGCATGGCTCTGCAATTGACTTACGGTAAACAATTCACGGATCGATTTAAACTTGGCTTAAGCGGGAAATATGTTCGCGAGTGGATCTGGCACGAAGCCGCCGCCACTGTGGCCTTAGACCTTGGCAGCGTTTACCGGACTGACTTGAACGGTATGCGAATCGGGATTGCCATCACGAATTTCGGCGGGAAGATGCAGATGACGGGACGCGACCTCGTGCGTTTCTACGATGTGGACCCGACACGTGAAGGTAATAACAGCCGTGTGATCGCCAACCTTGCTACGGACAAGTGGCCGCTGCCGCTGATGATGCGCTTCGGGCTGGCCATGGAGGCCTTCCAGAACGAGAAACACCGGATGTCGGTCGCCCTGGACGCTCAGCACCCGAACGACAACGATGAATCTGTGAATCTCGGTTCAGAGTACGCATTCCGCGAGCAATTCTTCGTTCGCGCGGGGTACCGGTCGTTGTTTTTGCGTGACTCGGAAGAGGGTGCAACTTTAGGATTCGGTCTGAAGTTTAATACTCGCGGCGGGCCAACATTCATGCTGGACGCGACGTACGAAGATTTCGGACGATTCGACGCGATCTACAAGTACTCGCTGGGGATATCGTATTAGGATATTTGAGAGCGCTGCCGTTGCAAACTCTAAGTCTCTGCCGGGGCGTCAACACTACACGAATTTTACGCACTTTTACACATATCTCTTCATAATAGCAGGTCGAGGAGGACCCACAATGTTCAGGTTAAAGAATTTGGTTCTGGTCGCGGCAATACTGGCTCTGAGTGTAGCGCCGGTTTGGGCGACCGCAGTGACATTCCAGTTGAACATGAGTGTTCAGCAGGATTTGGGCAATTTCAATCCGTCAACGGATATAGTCGTCGTACGCGGCACGTTCAACGGCTGGGGCGGCAACACTCATCAATTGACGGACGCGGGCGGCGGGCTGTACACGGTAACCTCGGAGATTCCCGAAGGTTCAATCGAGTTCAAATACGTGATGGTACAGCCCGGGCAGGATGTTTGGGAGAACGTGGATAATCGCACGGCTAACGTTACGGGTGCTACGCTGGTGCTGCCGGTGGTCTATTTCAACAATGTCGAATCGTCGGCCAGTGCTGATGTGGAAGTGAATTTCCGTGTGAACATGACGGTTCAGGAGCTGTCGGGGAATTTTGAACCGACAACGGATTGGGTTGTGGTGCGCGGCGCTCACAACAATCTCGGCAACTGGGGCGGTGCGGTTCGACTGCTCGAAGAAACCGGCAATCCGGGTATTTACTCGCTGCGTATTCAATTCGCCTCGCTGCCAGTCAATGTTGCGGTGGAGTACAAGTTCGTGATTCTCGCTAATGGCGACCCCGATGCCGCAACGTGGGAATCGAGCGCCAACCGCAGCTTCACGCCGACCGGCGACGAGCCGGACATTCTCCCGCCGCCGGGAGGCAACGGGTACGGAGAGATTAATCCTGAGTTGGTTTACTTTGCGAATGTCTCACCGGACGATATTATCACCAATGATGTCGATGTGATCTTCCAAGTCGAAGCTACTCCGCTCGAGGGCCGTTTGACTGACGTCGGCTATGTTTATGACGTGCAGACGGGCGACACGATCTACTCGGTCCAGTCAATTCAGGCTGCGGGTTTCTTCAACAACTGGCCGTGGGGCAACTTCCTGCCGGAGCACACGATGAATGACAATGGCACGAACGGTGACCTCGTGGCGGGTGATGACATTTGGTCGGCGACGATCACGTTTGCGGCGGGCAGCCCGCGCATGCTGATTTACAAGTACGGCGCCAATCAGTTGGACGTGGAAGCGGGATTCGCGCGGAACCATGAGCGGTTGTTAGACGACAGCAATCCGACATTCCGTTTGGACGTCGACTGCTGGGGTTCGCCGGACACACTCTATCAAGCCTGGCCGTGTCTGGTGTCTTCAGCAGATGACCGGAGCGGACCGGTAATCAGCGATTTCAGCCTTGAGCAGAACTTCCCGAATCCGTTCAACCCGTCGACGACGATCAGCTTTACGCTGACGCGCGCGGATGTCACCGCATTGAGGGTGTTTGATGTCCTGGGCCGTGAGGTTGCCGTGATGAACTTCGGCCGGATGGACGCGGGTCGTCATACGGTATCGTTTAACGGAAGCTCGCTGTCGAGTGGTGTCTACTTCTACAAGCTCGAGAGTGGCGCACAGAACGCGACACGCAAGATGCTGATGCTCAAGTAGTCTGTCTTTGCCATTACGGCAAACGGGTGTTATTCGTTAACACCAATTAGTGTTTGAACTTTCACACCGGTCGGGGCGCAGGCGGTTGTCTGCGCCCCGCACTGCCCTTATGAGGTGACCCAGTATGATTCGGACAGCCGTTTTACTCTTGATTTTCGCAACTTCGCTTTTTGCACAAACGGCGTGGTGGGAACCGGCGGCCCCTAGACAGGGTGATGTCGTGACCTTTTATTATAACGCAATCGCCGGCGCACTGCCTGACAACGGGTCGCAAGTCTGGATGCACTGGGGTGTTTTGGCCGCGAATGGAAATTGGAGCACGCCGCCGCAAGCGATTTGGCCGGCAGGTTCGCAATTGCACTCCGACAATGTGGCCGTGCAAAGCCCGATGACAAACACGGGCAATCAGGTGTGGTCACTGTCAATTGATTTTGACGACTTGACGGAAGCTATCGCCTTTGTATTCACGGACCGGCAAAATAACTGGGACAATAACGCAGGCAATAACTGGTCGGTCCAATTTCTGACCGCAGGAACGGTATCGTGGTGGACACCTGCCGAGCCAGAGCCGGGGAATGCTGTTACTATCTATTACGATGCCATCGCCGGCACTCTGCCCAACGGAGCAACGACTGTAATTTTGCATTGGGGAGTGAATGAAGCCGGACATGGAAACTGGCGGCTGCCTCCGCAGGTGATGTGGCCCGCCGGAACGGTCGCACAGGGACAAGCGGCACGTTCGCCGATGGTGAATCAGGGCAACGGATTATTCAGCGTGACCATTCAGACGATCGACACAATTTTCTCAATTCACTATGTGACCACAGACGGCACGAATTGGGACAATAACGGTAATCAGAATTGGGACATCTTCCTTGAGGAACCGCCGGTTCCGCTCTACTCTCACGTCACTTTTCGCTTCGATCCGCGCTCCGCATTTTCACAGTATAGCGGACAAGTCAACTCGCTGAATCTGGCAGGTGCTTTCAACGGCTGGAGCACCAGCGCGACGCCGCTGACGAGGCTGGACGAGTATGGAAACCGCTGGGGCGAGGTGCAGATTCCTGTAGGGGACAATGAGTATAAATTTGTCATCAACGGAAACAACTGGCAGATTGATCCGGATAATCCGCGCAACGCACCGGGTGGATTCAACAATTCGCTGCTGACTGTCGAACTGGATACGCTGCCGCAGGTCTTCGATATTCAGCCCGGCGAGAACCGAGTCTTTACATTCGGAGTCCCGCAAACCATAACAGCAAAGGTGCGCGGCGGTGACTTAGGACCGGGGATTCTCGGAACGCCTGTTGTGCGCATCAATGGCTCGATAGTTTCGCCCGCCTGGAACCCGGGGACAGGACAATTGTCCATCGACTTGCCGAGCAACGTTATTCTGACCGAGGTTAGCATTCAAGCGACGGACAGCGCCGGGCGAACGTCGACTCGCTATCTTTGCTACGGATTCGTCGAAGGCGACGGCTACATGGCCGTGGATCCGCGCGAGGACTTATTGTATGAAACAACCGAATCCGTAGACTTACGCAGCTTTGGAATATATTCCAATTCAAATGGCGATGTGCTCGAGATACGAACGCGTTTCCACAGCGCATTGACTGACAACACGATGGCGATTCTGACGATCACTGCCGATGAAGGCAACTACGGTCCAGTTTCCGGAATACAGGCGGAATATGAGGTTGCCGGACTCGCTTCGGGCGGCGTGGTGATTCCGCTTTTGTCTCCGACGAGTCCGTACTTCGATGCGAGTATTCACAACCGCATTCACTACGGCGGGATTGGCGGGGAGTCCGTGCCGATTACGGTTCATGCGTTGGCCAACACGTTTGAATGCTACGTCGAAGTGCGCGATCTGGAGAATGCGCTCGGCAATTACCAAACGGCTTGGAACTACACCTGTGTGAGTGCGGTGGCTGGCTCAGCGGCGGACGGTTATGTTTCGGAAGTCGGTCCAGTTCAAGGAGGAGTTGCGGGAGTCGAAGAGCCGGACTATTATGACGCGATTCTCTTCATGGCAGACGACGTGCAAACGAAGAATTCGAAGAACTACGGATTGACACGACGGGTAACGTTCGATGCGCCCGGGCGCGGATTGGCGAGGATTGCGCCGGAGCAGATTGGTCCGAATGTCGCGCATCCCGGGCCGCTTTGCAGAATTCTAACGCGAGGCGCGCCGACGCGGATTCCCGGCAAGACCATCAGAGGGCGAGTGACTTCGCAGTTCGCGATCAACAACGCGTGGGTAATGCAGAATGAGACCTTGCTGCCCGTGACGCTGACTGGAGACAGCTTCTCGGTTGCCGTGACACTTGCCGAGGGAGATAATCTATTTTCGCTGTTCGCGGTCGATGCGAACAATGATACCGGCCGCTCTGCGCAAATGAACTATCCTCTGCTGGTGGATCATGCACCTGTGCCGAACATCGTCATCAACATCGGTGACGCCACCATTCTTCTTGACGCATCGAGTTCATCCGATCCGCAGGGCGATAATCTGAGTTTTCAATGGAGCGCCGATCCCGATAATCCCTCGCCCGTGACGTTGAACAACGCCAACACCGCGCAAGCGAGTTTTGTGATTCCTCAGGTACACGGGGAATACTATTTCGACTTAATCGTTTACGATACGGAGGAGAACGCATCGCGCGCGAGAACGTTTGTGCGTGTCGATGCGAACGGACAATCGCCATTCCTTAACAATCAGGCGGCGGAATGGGTGGAGAACGCAATTGTCTATGAGATCTTCCCGCGCGCATATTCGGCAAGCGGAAGATTGGACGACATCACGGCGGACGTGGGACGGATTGCCGAACTCGGTTTCAATGCCATCTGGTTGATGCCGATTTTTGAGGGGCCGTCGGATCACGGCTACGAGATTACCGACTACTACACGGTCGAGCAAGACTACGGCACGGCTGAAGACTTGCACGAACTCGTCGCAGCGGCGCACGCGCACGGCTTGCGTATCGTGCTGGACATGGTCATCAATCACACAGGTATCGGGCATCCCTTCATGCAGGATGCCATCCGTTACGGAAGGCACTCGCATTACTGGAACTGGTACGATCGCGACGGAAGCGGAAACTATACGTATTACTTTGATTGGCTTTCCCTGCCGAACCTGAACTTGAATAATCACGAAACCGCCCGCTACTTCATTGACATGTGCAAGTGGTGGGTGACTGAATTCGACATAGACGGGTATCGCTGCGATGTCGCATGGGGGCCGATGCAGCGCAGTCCGCAATTCTGGGTGGATTGGCGGCGTGAATTGAAAAAGGTCAAACCGGAGATTCTGCTGCTCGCCGAGGCGGGCGCAAACGAGTTTACGATTTACAATGACCGATTTGACTTATCCTACGACTGGAATCTGCATCACGAAGGCACGGCGGCATTCACCAACATGTTTCCGGCTATTCCGAATTTCACGAATCTGACCGCGCTGATCACGAACTACGGTTTCCCGTGGCCGGAGTACAAGAATCCTTTCCGGTTCATGGAGAATCACGACGAGTCGCGTTACGTCACGATCAAGACTCCAGCACAGACGAAGCTGGTAGCGGAACTTCTGCTCACGATTCCCGGTGTGCCGATGATCTACGCCGGACAGGAGATCGGAGAGACATCGCAGCGCGGCGTGATCAACTGGGGAAGTGATCCAAACGGCATGTATCCGCACTACTATCGGCTGCTGAACGCGCGGAAGCGGCTGCCCGCTATGCGCACGGGAGATTTCAACTTACTGACGACCGACGCGCCGGGGCCGTGTTACGCGTTTGCGCGGACTGGTGAAGGAATGGATCCCGTCATATTTCTCGGAAACTTCAGTTCCACATCGCAGCTTGTGAATGTAAATCTTAATGCACAGCTTCTGGGCATACACCCGGACTCGACGTATGTTGTCTCCGAGATCACAACTTCGACCAACTTCACACGGCTCGGGTCCGAGTTGACGACGATTTTCACGAGTCTCTCCTCTTACTCGGGGCGCGTGTGGGTAATTTCCGATTCCGCATTCTCGACAGACGCGCGCGAACTTCCAGCCATTCCACGCAAGACGGAGCTGCTTGCTCCCTATCCGAATCCGTTCAATCCCGTTGTGACGGTTCCGCTTGAGTTGGCGAAGGCATCGCGAGTGACGTTGCGCGTGTTTGACGTGCTCGGGCGCGAAGCGGCAAGGCTGGTCGACGATATGATGCAGCCGGGTGTTCACGAATTCACTTGGGACGGATCGCGAATGTCAAGCGGCATCTATTTTGTGATGCTGCAGGCGGACGGCGTGACGCAGACGAAGAAACTGGTGTTGATGAAATAGTGATGAGAAGAATCGGTTGCTTGCTCGCGATTCTGGCTTTTTCAATCGTGGGTTTGGCTCAAACTCAGAGTGTAATCAGCGCGGGCGAGAACCGTCCGTTCTTGATCGCGAATCGAGCCGGAACATATCTCTACGGCTCGTCGGGTGACGAATGGGATCAGGGTTGGATGGGGTTGTGGGTGAGGCGGGAACGGGTGGCGGGGCCATTTGCCGTCGTCGACAACAAAGGGCACCGCAGGTCGCTGGACAAGGCACGGTTTGAGGTTGCGAAGTCATCTGCAATGTGGCGCTGGGCGGACGGCGGAGAATTCAGGATTTACTTCGAGTCGTATCGGGACTCTCTACTCTACGAGCCGACAGACTGGACTATTGAGCCGACAAGCGCGTGGATAGTGCCAGATTATCGCGAGAGACTTGCTGATGAAGTCGTAGTTGAAACGGATCCGTTTCCAGCTTTCTCCGATACGGAAATCGATCGTGAGATTGCGTGGGCCGAAGTTCAACTGCTGAATCTCCTCGCCGAGGACGATTCTCTACTTTATGCAGGAATACCTTGGTTCAATGAGGGGTGGGGTCGCGACACGTTCATTTCGCTGCCGGGGTTGTTGGTGACGGGGCACTTTGATGCGGCACGAAAGCTGTTGATGCGATTCGCCGGATGGATTGACCGCGATGCGAGCAGTCCCACATACGGCAGAATTCCGAATCGCGTGCGACCCGGTGAAGATATCGCCTATAACACGGCGGACGGCACGCCGTGGTGGATGCGCGAAGTGTATGAATACGGCCTCTATTCGGGAGATTACGCGCTGTGGGATACGCTGCTCTCGGATGGCGGCGCGCTGCGAGTCGCGCTGGACGCGGCGGTGGCGAAGAGTGACAGCTTCGGGTTTCTGATGCACGGCGATGCGGATACGTGGATGGACGCAGTTGGGCCGAAAGGACCGCACACTCCGCGCGGAAATCGTGCAGTCGAGATTCAAGCTCTGCATTACGCCGCGCTCGATAATGCCACGCGGATGACGCGCAAGCCAAATCCGGCGTGGAAAGAAACGGCCAATAAAATTCGACGGAACTTTTTGTCGGAGTATCTGGCACCGGCGGGTGATCACTTCCACGATCGCCTGATGGCTGATGGGACGCCGGATACGACGATGCGGCCGAACCAGATGTTCGCGTTTACCGCGCCTTATTCTCAACTTGTGCCGCCGCAATTCGAACAAACGGTGACGAGGAAAGTCTCCAGCGAGTTGTTTCATGAACATGGTGTGCTGAGTTTGAGTCCGCAGGACACTTGCTTTCATCCGTTTCATCAGGATTGGCACTATCCGAAGGACAATGCGTATCATCAGGGGATTGTTTGGGTGTGGAACTCGGGGCCTGCGAAATCTTTGTTGATCCGGCAAGGGCGCGGCGATTTGGCCCTGAAGATGATGAACTACGAAGCCCGGCACATGCGCGAGCGCGGGATGGTGGGATCGCTGCCTGAGTTGTTCGATGCGGTGAAGCGGCCTGAGGACAAATACATTAACTGGTCGGGAACGAGTTCGCAGGCGTGGAGTCTTGCGGAATTCCTGCGCGCCACGTATCAAGATTTTCTTGGCGTTCGTCCGGTGCTTTACGGCCGTGTCGAACCCTTTTGGCTGATTGCGCCGCGGATACCCATGGAGTGGGGATTAGTGCAAGCTCAGGTGACTTGCTCCGGCACTCCGATAGATCTCAAGATGCAGCAGTTCAGCGACTCGACTGTCATTATAGTCAAGGCATTGACGACACCACAGAGTCCGTTGCCTGTGAAATTTTTCGACGTGGCGCGAGGAGTAACCGGGGAGATCAACACGACCGATCCGCTGCGCGTAGTATATCGCAGGAACGACGGCTATATGCTGGTGGACGGGAAACCGACATCGCAGAAGATTCTTGAGGGTTGGCCGTATGATGGTGGTCCAAACGACTTGGAATTCGCGCCGCCAATTACAAAGCTCGACTTTTCATCTCTGAAAGACCCGGAATGGAAAGTGCTCAAGGGGAAGGATATTCATTGCGACATCGAGTATTCGCTCTTGATGGATCGCGTTGAGGATCCGGCGGGGGATGATGTCGGTGACGGGAGTTATGTCTATCCGACGGACGAGAATTTTCGCAAGGGGATTCTCGATCTGCGGCAGTTTGAAGTGCGGGACGCGAAAGACAGCTACTACTTTCAGTTAACACTTGACAACCTGTGGCAGCCGGGCTGGCATCCGGAATACGGATTTCAATTGACCTACGCCGCTATCTGTCTGCATTCGATCGGAGCGTCACGCACGGATGTCGGCGCCAACTCCAAGGAGACGCTTGACACTCCGTTTTCACGTGTCATCTATGTGGGCGGCGGAGTGCGGATTGAGAACGACCGTGGCGAAACTGTCGGAGAGTTCATTCCCAGAACCAATAAGGATGCGTTCGGATACGTTTCGTCAGCAACGATTTCTTTCTGTCTGCCGAAGTCGCTGTTTCCGACGCGTGACGAAAGTTGGGAATGGACCGTGCTCTGCGGCGCGCAAGACGATCATGGCGGTGCGGGCATTGGAGAGTTCCGCGCCGTGGGTGCAACCGCGGAGCGCTGGAGCGGCGGAGGGAATTCAGGCGGTGGATCACACATTTACGACCGGCTCAGCTCGCTCGCGCAAGAGTGACCGGTCCAAAGCGAAACTTCAGACATGGCAAGTATAGAACTTCGGAACATTCGCAAACAGTTCGGCAGCACCCTGGTTCTGCACGATATCAGCTTCACCGTTCGGGAAGACGAGTTTGTGGTGCTGGTCGGACCGTCCGGTTGTGGAAAGTCAACTATCCTCCGAACGATCGCAGGACTGGAGGTTCCGACTTCGGGAGAAGTCTGGATCGGGGGCAGGAATATCACCAGTGTGCATCCGCGCGATCGCGATATTGCCATGGTGTTTCAGAGTTATGCGCTTTATCCGCATCTGAGCGTCTATGACAACATGGCCTTCGGTCTGAAGATGCGCAAAGTTCCTGCTGCAGAGATCGACTTGCGCGTGAAGGAAGCCGCCGAGTTCTTTGAATTGAGCGACCTGCTGCAGCGCAAACCTAAACAGCTTTCGGGCGGACAACGGCAGCGTGTGGCACTCGGGCGCGCCGTCGTGCGGCATCCATCGGCGTTTTTGTTTGACGAACCGCTTTCGAATCTCGACGCGAAACTTCGCGCACACACTCGAACTGAGATTTCTCGACTTCACAAACGTCTCAAGACGGCCATGGTCTACGTGACGCATGATCAGATCGAAGCAATGACGCTCGGAGAGCGGATCGTGGTACTTAAAGACGGTTTCATCCAGCAGATTGACTCGCCACTGAATGTCTACAGAAAGCCGGCAAACAAGTTCGTCGCCGGATTTATCGGTTCACCTGCCATGAATTTTATCGCGGGGGCGCGCGACGGCACGCACTTTCGTTCGGCAGCACTGCATTTTCCATTGCCACAGACTCTCTCAAGCGGAACGGACAAACTGACGTTGGGCCTTCGTCCCGAACAGATTGGCGTGGGGACGACGGGAAACGGAAAAGTCGGATTCAATCTTCTGGTGGACGTGGTCGAGCCGATTGGCAATGAGCTGCTCGTTTACGGGCGGAACGGAGATCAAGACTTGATTATTCGCTGCGATCCGCGCACCGAGGTGATGCCGGACACAACATTGCCGGTGTACTTTGATCCGAACGCGGTTCATTACTTTGACGCAGACAGTGAGCAATCGCTGCTGCGCGACTAACATTTACTGAGATGCAACAGCTACTCTTCACTCTTACACTTTTCTTCACGTTCTCCATGGCACAAGCGGGACAGCTGTATCTGAACATAATCTGGCATCAGCACCAACCGCTGTATTTGAATCCAGAAACCGACGAACTCTCGGGGCCGTGGGTGCGTACGCACGCCACCAAGGATTACTATGACATGGCGGCCCTGCACGAGCAGTTTCCGGAGATTCATGCGACGATCAACTTGACCTCTTCCCTGCTCTATCAATTGCAGGATTACTATGTGAATCGTCTCGGCCCATTGGTCCGCATGGGCGAAGACGGAAAGCGCGAGCTGGATGCCGCGACATATTTTGCAAACTTCTACCGAACCGATCCCTGGATTGACCTTGCTCTGAAAGCTACCGATAGTTTTTCCGATGTGGACGTTGCGAAGTTGATTTCTGAGCCATGGAACGCTTTCGGCATTTCGGAGATACAGATAGCGAAGTTTCCGCAGTACGACGCGCTGCGGACGAAGCCCCGCGACAGTTTGACCACTGACGATCTTCGCGACATCAAGTCGTGGTTCTTCGCGGCGCACTTCGATCCCGATTTTCTGCGCGGCTCCGCGGGCATTGACGTGAGTCTTGCGGATCTGATAGAAGAGCGCGGGGGGAAATTCTATCTGCGTGGGAAGGAGCATTTCAGCGAGCGCGACGCGAATAGATTGGTTGCGGAGGCTGTGCGTGTGGCCGAGGAGATCGTGCCGGTTCATCAACGTCTGCTGGCGAGCGGGCAGCTTGAGATCATCACAACACCATTCTATCATCCCATTCTGCCGCTCCTGATTGACAGCGATGTTGCAAAAGTGTGTCAGCCGAAGAGTGAGCTGCCTTCACGCTACGCTTATCCGGAGGATGCGCACGCGCAGGTCATCAAGGGAATCAGTTTCTATGAGCGTTTGTTTCGCAGAGCACCCCAAGGGATGTGGCCTGCGGAGGGTTCCATCTCGCAGGGTGCTGCGAATGTATTTCGAGCACACAACGTGCGCTGGATCTGCGGAGACATGCACGTTCTGAAGCGATCCAAGCCCGAAGGACTCGACATCGCAAAACCATACCGAGTCAGAACTCCGGACGGCGACCTCGCAATCGTGTTTCGCGAAACCACTCTTTCCGATCATATCGGTTTCACATATCAGAACATGAAGCCGGAAGAGGCGGTTGCGCACTTCACAAAGGAAATTCTTAAGTATGTGCCAAAGGAGAGTCAGAGTGACCGGCTGCTGACGGTGATTTTAGACGGAGAAAATGCGTGGGAGTGGTATCGCTATGACTTGGACGCCAAGAAATTCCTGACCGGGCTGTATGCGAAACTGACCGAACTGCGCGAGGAAGGAATGGTCACGTGCGTCCATCCTACAGAGTATTTTCGCGGCAATCCCGAGCGCGGCATTCCTGCGCATCCGATTGAAGAGTTGACAGAGATTACCGAGTTGTGGCCCGGGTCGTGGATCAATGCGAACTACGACACTTGGATCGGTGAACCCGAGGAGAATGCGGCCTGGGAGTATCTGCTCAAGGCGCGGCGTGCTCTCGAGAATTCCGGCTTGAAGCAACCGGATCCCTATGCGCCTATGGAGAAGAGTGCGCAGGGCGCGGCAATCTATCGCGCGTATGAAGCGATGTATGCCGCCGAGGGATCAGACTGGTTTTGGTGGTACGGCGCGGATCAAAGCGCGCCAGCCGGCGATCGACCGTTTGAAGAGGCATTTTTCGCACATCTGCGCGCCGTCTATGGACACATGCGAGAGGCAGGTGTCGACATAGACACTCCTGAACTTGAACCAATACTCAGTCAGGCGAAGATCGCGACGCAGGAATCGGGCGGCGTTATGCAGCGCGGAGACGAGATGCGCCGTGTGAGGTTCGAATGCGATGCGTCCTCCGAACAGGTCAGCGTCGCAATATTCATCGTCGGTAATCAGCCCGCGCTTGGTGACTGGCAGCCAAACATCGTGCGCTTGCGCGATGACGGCGCGGCGGGCGACCAAACGGCCCAAGACGGTGTTTGGTCGTTGGAAATCGAACTGCCTTTAGGTTCAGAAGTGCAATACAAGTATACCAACTCCGGCGACGCAGGTATCTGGCTGCCGTCCGAGGAGTTTCCCCAGTCGAATCGTGCGTTTACTGTGGACGGTGCATCCGGGGAAGTGATCGTGCAGCGCTCCGTGTTTGGGGTGCGTGATTGACGTGATGCGACTTCTGTTAGCCGCTCTCGTGCTCATTGCCGGATGCTCGCGCCAGGACGGCATCGTTCGCTTGCAGCTCTGGCATCAAATGCAACCGGAAGATCGCGCGGTGCTTACGCGAGTGATTCAGGCCTATAGTGCGACTTTAGATTCGGTCAGAATCGAAGTGATCTATAAGGAGACAGAGGAGCTGCGTTCGAACTTTCAGTCTGCGGCGCTTGCCAAGCTCGGACCGAGTCTTGTTTACGGTCCATCTGATCAAGTCGGACCGCTGGCAACGATGCGGTTTGTGCAGCCGCTCGATGCCTACTTCACGCCAGAAGAGCTCGAACGGTTGGATGATCGCGCTCTGGTGAAATTCAAGGGCCATACGTATCAGATCGCTGATAGAATCGGCAACCATCTGACTTTAGTATACAACAAGAAGCTGCTCCCGATACCGCCGCAGACAACTGACGAGCTGATCGCGATGGGACAGGCGGCGACGAAGGATTTCAACGGTGACGGGGTGACGGATCAGTGGGGACTTGTGTGGAATTTCACGGAGCCTTTCTTCTTCATTCCCTGGTTTTCGGGATTCGGAGGATGGGTCATGGACGAGGATGGTCACCCGTCGCTCGACTCGCGGGCAGCTGTGGAAGCATTCAAGTTCGTGCGTTCACTTCGCAGCCAGTACAAGATCGTCCCGCCGGACTGTGATTATAATACTGCGGACGCCCTGTTCAAAGAGGGCCGTGCGGCGATGCTCATTAACGGGCCGTGGTCGTGGAGCGGTTACGGCGCGGCTGGCGTCGATTATGAGTTAGCGCGCATTCCGATGGTTTCGTCGACAGGGTTGTGGCCCGCACCGATGGTGTCTCCGCTGGGTTACTCCATAAATGTGCGCGTCGATGGCAGAGAGCTTGAAGAGACAGTGAAACTGCTGAAGTATTTATTGAGTGACGATGTTCAGCAGCAGTTTGTCGAAGCAACCGGGATCATCCCGAGCAGCTTGAAAGTGCGGGCGGACTCATCATACGTCTCGCGTCCGCACGTCGCGCAAAGCCTTTCTCAGTTCGAAGTGGGCAGACCGATGCCAATCGTTCCGGAGCTGCGCGCGGTGTGGGATGCCATGCGTGCATCTTATCAGTCGGTATTGGGCGGAAATCTTTCACCGGAGGACGCTGCGAGAAACATGCAGAGAGACGCCGAGCAGAAGATTCGGGAGATGAATGAATAGGGAACGGAATTTCGCGCTTTGGATGGTTGCACCTGCGGCAATCGTGGTTGCGCTGGTCGTCGTGTGGCCGTTCATCTACAACGTGATACTGTCGTTCTCCAACATGAGTCTGCTGCATATCCATGATTGGGAGCTAATCGGACCGCGGCAGTACGAGAAGGTGTTTTCCGATTCTGCCTTTTATGGAGTTCTCGGTAAGACACTAGTCTGGACAATCGTCAATGTCTTCTTTCATGTCACGATCGGTGTTGCGCTGGCGGTTATTCTGCACGAGAATGTGCCGGGACGTAGGCTGTTCCGCACCCTGCTCATCCTGCCGTGGGCGATTCCGGCCGTCGTAACGGCGCTCACGTGGCGCGGCATGTTTCATTACGAGTACGGGGCAGTCAATCTCATCCTGACAAAGGTCTTCAGTCAGACGCCGATTCAGTGGCTCAATGATCCCATAGGCACATTTGCGGCATGTATCGTCACCAACGTCTGGCTGGGCTTTCCTTTTATGATGGTCGTTGCGCTCGGCGGGCTGCAGAGCATCCCCAAAGAGCTTTACGAGGCGGCAATGATTGACGGCGCGAGCGCCTGGCAGAGATTTCGTACCATCACACTTCCGATGCTGGTGCCTGTCTTGACGCCCGCGATTATTCTCGGGTTTGTGTGGACGTTTAATAAGGTGGATATTGTCTGGCTGGTTTCCAACGGCGGCGAACCGGCTGATCAAACCCATATTCTTGTCTCCTACGTTTATCGTGCGGCGTTTAACCTCTACCGCTACGGATATGCTGCAGCCGGTTCAATGATTATCTTCCTGCTGCTTGTGCTGTTCTCTGTAACCTTCATACGAAAACTGCAGGCAAAGGTTTAAGCCGTGATCAAGAAAGTCATACTCTTCGCGATTCTTGCGGTCATCACGGTAATGACACTGTATCCGATTCTAACGGTGGTCACCGTGTCCTTGCGTCCGGCGGACAAACTGCTTTCGACCTCGCTTGAGATTATTCCTGAAGACGCGACATTCCGGAATTATGTCACCTTATTCACGGACAGGCCGTTTGCAAGGTGGCTGCTCAACAGCACCTTAGTGGCTGCGGCGGTCACTATCTTTGCTACGGCGCTCGCTTCAACGGCAGGCTATGCTTTCTCGCGCTTCAGGTTTCCCGGCTACAAGGTGGGCATGAGCCTGCTCCTGATTACACAAATGTTTCCGGCAACGATGCTGCTGCTGCCGCTGTTTTTGATGCTTGCGAAGCTCGGATTGATCAACTCGTATATCGGCTTGATGGTCGTCTATTCGGCAACAGCATTACCGTTTACGGTCTGGCAAATGAAGGGCTATTATGACACGATTCCGCCCGAGCTTGAAGAAGCGGCCATGTTGGACGGTGCGAACAGGTTTAAGACGTTCTATCTCGTGATTCTGCCGCTTGCCGCGCCCGCGCTGGTGATTACCGCGCTGTTCAGTTTTCTGACAGCATGGAGTGAGTATGTCGTGGCCGCACAGGTCCTGCTGACAGAGGACATGTACACGTTGCCCATCGGTCTCAAGCAGTTTCAGTCCAGTATGACGACAGAGTGGGGGCTGTATGCAGCGGGATCGATCGTGGTGAGTATTCCGGTGATAATATTGTTCATGAAATTGTCCAAGTGGCTGGTGTCCGGCTTGACGCTGGGAAGTGTAAAAGGATAGTTTGCGTATGAAGAAGATGATTTTGCTATTGCTGTGTATGGTTGGAGTCGCAAGTGCGGATGTGAGTTACCGCGACACTCCCTGGAAGCTCGAGCATTGGCTTGCGAAGGATGAGATCAATGACGTGTCGCGAGGTGATGCAGACCTTTGTAACCTGTTCTACCGAGAGACAGGGGACTCGCTCTATTGCAAGACGACAATTCGGGAGAGTTGGATTGGCCAGAGCGATGTCAGATGGGAAGTTCGTGACGCGAAGGGACTCATTGCCCGCTTGACAAGCGGAGGCACCGGAAGTGCGGCCGTGCGCGAACTGACTTATCGCGGAGTGCTTGAGTGGGCGATTGCGAGGCCGGACGACTGGGCGGGCGTGAACACGATTCGCGTCGAGACCTACAACGCAAGCGTTGTTCATGACAAGATCGAATGGACTCGTGACTCACATCGATCTTTGGACGGCGACGTTGGCAATTGCGCGTTCGTGCATCATGGAAATCAAGGCTTAACTTATACAGACGTGTTTCGCGGGCAGGATGGCAGTGAAGGTTTTGACGAAATTCTCGAATTGCACCAAGCACGTAACGCTCCGGGAAACTTTCATCTTTCTGGAACGCTGATCACCGCGGCGGACTGGTATGACCGACCGTTTCTGCAGTGGCTGCGTGATGGAATCACCGAGGGTTGGGTAGCTATGCTTGGCTCAGCCTACGCGCAGCACATCATGCCGTTCGTTTACAATGATATGAATAACTGGGCCGTAAGTATTGAGCAGGACCTGATCGAATATAAGCTTGGCTATTCACCTCGCGTGGCGTGGATTCCGGAGCGCGTCTGGCTTGCCCAAGGGCACTATCCCGATGCAGGGTTGAACGATCCATGGCTCGGTGACAACTGGACGCAGCACGGAATTGACGCGGTGATTCTTGATGACTGGCCGCACGTGGCGGGTTATAGCGACCGGAAAATTCATTGGATGAATAACGGCTCCGGAGTTGTCCTGCGTGTGATTCCCATCGACGGCGAATTTACGGGCAACTGCCACTATAATCCCGGTGCGGCTATCGCCCAGATTCAAGGCACGAGTCGTTATGGAATTATTGTTTATGGAACGGATTGGGAAGCCGCCGCGGAGATGGCGGACTTCAATTGTCCGGACTGTCTTGAGAACTATACGCAAGTGCTGAACTGGGCTGCAGACAACTATCCGGCCGTGGACATTTGGAAGCTCGACGCCGCGCTAGATCACGGAGACTTTGCCGGGAACGGAATTGAAGTAGGGAATGGAACGTACGGTTTGATCGGTGGGAACAACGGATACGGCGGGACGAACAACAGTTGGTACACGCACTGGGCAGGCACGGCGTCGTTATCTGACTTTCATGCGCCCGCGTGGAACTACGGTCAAATCTGGACAACCGTCTACAATCAGGTCAACGGCGCTCCGAACAACGCTCTGTCAGAGACCGCTTGGTATGTGATGATGACGAATCTGCACGAGACGGCGTGGCACGACTACATGGGCGGGCCGATCAGCGGCTGGCAGCATCGCTACAGCGCGCATATCAAGAACGCGGCAGTGTATGCGGAAGCCGCACGCTGGGCGGCGGGGCTGTATGCCAACACGTGCGGAGCATTTTTCAGCGACATTGATGTGGACGGTGTAGAGGAGCTTGTTATTCACAATGACCGGGTCTACGCGGTGTTTGAATCGATTGGCGGCCGTGCACAGTATGTCTTCAGCAAAGGACCGGGGGGAGAGAATTTCTCAATTGTCGGGAGCTGCAACACATACTGGGCGGAGACGGACGGCGACTATGACGAACCTTCCTCGAACAATCATCAGGCGGCCTTCGCCGACGTGAGTCCGACCTATCGAAACGATCTCTATACATTGTCGATCGACCAGAACTCGAACGCGTTTGCGAAGATTCGAATGAGTTTCGGGTCTGTCGAAAAGACGGTTGAAGTATCGACCGGCACTCCGTATCTGCAGGCGAGGTATGACGTCGGAAATCAGGACTGTTACATTCGACATGGCTTCAGTCCGGACTTGCTCGGCATGATTTGGGATGCAGAAATGCAGCGACTCTGGGATCCTGATCAGGCATATTCGGGTTTTCGCAATCCGAACAGCGGCGCGACAGGAGCTTTGATCAAGAACAACGGCGGCACGACGCATGTCACCGAGTTCGCGGGTACGCTGCTGCGCGGTGATGAGTTGCGTGGAAGCGGAGAGTTTTCATACCTGCTTTATGCCGGTCCAACATCCGCGCCGGACGGCAACGGACGTGTCGCGGAACTTGAGGCGTTGACGTCACTCAATCTTGATGTCTATGGTCCGCGCCTGAACGCGCAGGCGGCTTTTATCAACTCCACCACAATCGAACTCTCATTCAATGAAGCCGTGAATCAGACGCTTGCCGAAACGCCGGCCAATTGGGTTTTGTCAGGTTTCGCCGTACCGCATAGTGTTGTCGCGGCAGTCCGGCAAGGTGATTGGACGCGAGTTCGGTTGACCGTCACTCCCAATCTCGCGGGCGGAGAAAGCGGGATTGTGTCGGTGATGAATGTCACGGACATGAGCGGTAATGTCGTGAATCCGGACTTTGACGAAGCACTCCTTGCTGTTCCCAACGGATTGACACCGCATACCATCGTCATTGACGGAACGCGTGATTTTGATGTGGCGAATGAGTGTTTGATTGCTGCGGCGGATACGCTCACAATTACATGGGATTCGCTGGCGCTTTACATCGGTTACTGGCGCAAAGATTTGAGCACGGGAGATTTGTTCGTCAATATTGATACAGATCAGCAGCCGAATTCGGGCGCGGCAACTGACTCATGGGGCCGCGTACTCTTCGCGAATCCATTCCGGATTGAATATCAAATCGCCATTGAAGGCGGACCGGGCAATATTCAAGTCAACCGTTGGACTGGAACAAGCTGGATCTATCAGCAGTTTGGGCAGCACGGCGCAACCAGCTATAACGGTTGGTCGGGCAATCCGTATACGGAGATGCGCATCCCCTGGTCTGACTTGGGAAATCCCGTCGGCATTGCACTTTCCGTACACGTCACGCAAGAGGACAATCAGATCACGACGCGTGCACTGCCGCCGGCTAATCCAGTCGGAAATCTCGCGACGCTTTCCCATTGCTATCGCATCTATGCTCCGTATGCCTCCGGTCCGTTGCCGTTGATGGGCGCGCGGACAAAGAACATTCTGTCCGGCGATCTGATTGAACCGGAATTGACGATTTACGGCGAAACCGGAGTTCCCAGATTGTTCTGGACGCCTGTGCAGGGTGCGCATAGCTACGATGTGTATCGCGCCGCAACGTCCACCGGATCGTATGACCTTCTGGGGGAGACTTCCCTCACAACATTTGACGACTTATCCGTCCTGCCCGGCGATCGAGCCTTCTACGTCGTACGGGCGCGCGGCGGAATTTGAGTTTTGCATCCATAGATAATATTTCACTTTCTGATGACACACTTACAGGAGACAACATGAAACACATGCGCAGTATGGTTTTTTACGCGGCGATGCTGATTGCCGCGGCCGCATTTGCTGTGCCCTCGTTCACGCCGATAATTGACGGCGTCAAGGACGCGGGCTGGGGAGATACTCCCGATCATTCGAGTACGTCGCAGGCCCTGCCGCTCGAGTTCAACCTCGACGGAGGACTGTACGTAACGGACGACGCGGAGTGGGTCTATTTCGGATATGATGCGGACAACGATCCGTGGGCCGATGGAAAGAGCGTGCACGTCCACATCGTTTTCGATGTTGGAAGCACGGCGGGAGGCGGGACGTTTGCCTGCTGGGGCGCAAACAATGTGGCTTACACGATGGCGTTCAAGCCCGAATACGATCTCGTCATGCAGTGGAACACAACGGACCAGAACTCACAATTCACAGGTCTGAACACGTGGACGATCAACACCTGGGTGCAGCAGCCTGAGATTACGACGGATGCCGGCGGAGGCAATCAGTGGACCGAGGTCGCCATTCGCAAGAATCAGATCGGCACACCGGGAGCCGGCGCAATCTTAAATATCTCGATGTGGCTGAGGCCGTCGTGGGATACGCAAGGCGGTGTGGCTTGTCTGCCGGAACAGGCGAATTTCCCGAGCGACAACGGTGCTATTGCACGCGCGCTCTCGGTGCAGTTCCCCTATACGATCCAGGCAGCATTCGGTGATGTCGTCGCGCCGCGTTTAGTCTCCGTGCATCAAATCGATCGTCGCTCGGTTGAATTGCTGTTCAATGAGCCGATGTTGCTGGCTTCGTTGAACAATTCGTCCAACTACATTCCTCACGGCTGGCCGTTCACAGGATTCCGCTACGTCAATAATCTGACTGTCGGAATCTACAACTTCGCGGGGTTCACGGATGGAGCACAGTATGGTATCTCGCTTACGGCAGGCATCCGCGACTTAGCGAACAACTCGATTGATCCGAACTTTGATTCGCTCTCGTGGACATCGCCGATGTATGCGGACGTGTTCTTCCGTGTTGAAGATCCCGGCATGACACACGACACGATCTATATGAAGGGTTCGTTCAATTTCTACCGCGAACACGACGCATTCTGGTCGGGCGGAAACTACTTGCTCTACGACGACGGCACGAACGGTGATCTTGTGGCCGGCGATCACGTGTTCTCGCGCCTTTTTGAAATGGTGCCGAACGGCGGTGCCGTTGACTTTGAGTGGGGCTGCGTGGACGAAGCGGACAATTGGCTGGTGGTCGGACCGAATCAGACCTTCACATTGTTTGACGACACCGATATTACGGTGACGTATGTGATTCCCAATCCGACTGTAAATCCGGTAACCGTGACTTTCCGTTGTGATGCTGAGTGTCTGCTTAGTACCGGACTTACTGTGGACAGCATCACCGTCGCGGGAACGTTCAATGCGTGGGCGGGTCAGCGCATGGATGACGCCGACATGAATCAGCAATACACTCTCGACGTGGTGTTCCCGGCCGGTTCATCGCGCAGTCATGCCTTTAAGTTCCGTTATCACGTTGCAGATGGAACAGAGTGGGAACACATCGGTGACCGTCTATTTGAAGTGAATGACTCCAATCCAACTCAGGATTTGGGGAACATGTTCTGGGACAACTGGGTGTGCGCACCGTACAATCTGACCATCCATAGCGAGGGCACAAACGCCGTTCTGCGTTGGGACGGACCGGCTCGCGCCACGTTCGACGTGTTTGGTCATACATCTTCCGACGGCATTCTCGAGAACGGCAGCATTCTCGTTAACACGCCCGATCACACTTACACTGTGACGCCGCTGGGTAACCAGCAGTTCTTCCAAGTGCGCGCGGTCGCTCCATAGTCAGCGCCATAGATGTTGAAGAAAGCCGTGGTCAGATTGGCCACGGCTTTTTATTGTGACCAAACAGGTGCGCTATTCGACTGATTCAAACACTTTGGCGACTCCGGCGGCAAGCGTTATTGCTTCATGCCCAGTCAGTGTGGTTGTCTCTTCCGTCAGGACTTCGCGGTAGTTTCCCGCGATGGACTCATCAGTCAAGGTGAAGTTTACGCCGGTCTGCGACGTGTTGATGAGAACGACGAGTCTTGACGTGCCGCTCGTTCGCTGAAAACACATGGCGGCGGCATCGCCACTCGTTTGCACGCGCACGAGCGGAGCGCCGGACGCGCCGTTGCGCAGCGCGGGAAGCCGGTGTTTAAGGGCGACTAACTTCTGATAGAACGCCGCATAATCATTGCTCGCCCAATCAATGGAGTCCTTCTCGAAGAACAGCAGGCGGCGGTTGAAGCCTGCCTCCTGACCGTTATAGATTAGTGGAAAGCCGGGAGCAGTGAAAGCCAGCACGGCGAAGGGTTTTGCGGCATTGCCGAATCGCTCAAACTCGGTGCCGTTCCACGAATTCTCGTCATGGTTACTCGTAAAATACATGCGATAGGCTTCCGCCGTATATGCCAAGCGATCCCGTTCAATGTACGAAAAGAGGTCGTTGACCACACGTTCTCCGCGAGCAACATCCACGCATTTATGGAAGAACTCCCAGCCGTATGTGGCGTGAAATGCGGAGTGATACTCGGCGGCCTCGTGCTCGGCCAGCATGAAGACGGGCTTCAGCTCGAATAACTGCCGCGTCGCTTCCTGCCAGAACTCGAGCGGAACCATACCGGCTACATCACAGCGATAGCCATCAATGTTTGATTCCCGCACCCAGAACTTTAACGACTCAATCATCCAATTGCGAAGATCAGGATTGTCAAAATTGAAGTCAATCACGTCCGACCAGTCCGGAACAGGCGGCACGAAGTTCCCCGCGTTATCCCGCGTATACCATTCCGGGTGCTCGACCGTCAAGGGATTGTCCCACGCCGAGTGATTGGCAACCCAGTCGATAATCACTTTGAAGCCCAGTTCATGACATTGCTGCACGAGTGCCCGCCAGTCGTCCATCGTTCCGAACTCCGGATTCACGGCGCGGTAATCGCGCACAGAATAGTAACTGCCGAGCGAGCCTTTCCGGTTGAGTTCACCAATCGGGTGAATCGGCATGAACCAGAGAATATCGACGCCGAGTTCGCGCAATCGCGGCAAGTGTTCCGCAAATGCCGCAAATGTTCCTTGCGGTGTGAATTGCCGCACATTCACTTCATAGATGACCGCATTGCGCGACCATTCCGGCGGAGTCATGTCCGGCGGCGGTGTGACGGTGTCGGTGGACGAGGCTTTGCAGGCAAACAGGACGAAGAGCGCAAGCAGCGCGAGAAGAGTGACTTTCATAATGGTCATTTCAGTCATTATAATTAGAACTGGATATCCACCCAATATATCGCGTGTGAGACCGCAACGGAGTCGGTGAAGCTCAAGCCGTCCGTCGTCCCCAGCAGAAGCGGTTCCGCGGCAAACGACGCCACGCGCCAGACGCGATAGGCCTGCGCTAATTCACTGCCCTGCCAGCGGAGTGTGACCGTTGAACCGTCTGTTGCCAGCGTCAGGTTTCGCGGCTTGAGATGCAGCACTTGGTATTCACTGCCTTCAATGCTGCCGTTGGAGATGATTGCCGAGGGAATCTGTCCCTGCAGAGTTCCGCCGTTCGGGCTTTGATAGCGCGCGAGACACACAAAGACCGAATCGGGCGCACCGCTGAATTCTTCTGCGAGATTAAGCGTTCCTTCCACAATGGTTCCTGACGAGGCGAGTGCAACGGAACCCTGTGCATCAAACCAGCCGCGCCACCCGTTGGACTCTTCATTGCCAATATACGCGCTCCATGCAGCAACCTGTCCGGACTTTGCCCAAGGTGCGGCTTGAAGAGCCGAAGGCGATTGGGCAACAAACAGGAAGCGATCATAGCCCGTGCCTTGCGCGCTCTCCGTTGCCAGATAGAGATTTGAACCGTCATAATCGGCCCACAGATGCATGGCACCATCTGTTCCAATTTCCACCGACCCCGCATCGCGCACTCCGTCCATGATAAAGCCGGGTGATCCTGAAGGAATCACGGTGATGTGCCAATCCTGTCCGAAGTTGTTGTCCCAGTTTCCCGAGTTGTCGCGGAAGACAAAGTCTACTGATGTCGCACCGGCAGGAATGTTATAGGTATATCTCCACGCACCAGCTTCTGTGTCGAAGATCATCTGCGGATCGGGAGTCAGGATTCCTTGCCAACCTGAGTGGCCGATGTGAATATAGACGGGATTTGAATTAGGCGGCAATGTGCCGAGCGCGGCGTCGTAGTAGATGGTCACGCTTGAACCACCTTCGGGAGTTTGCGGTTGCCACCAGACACGATCGTCGCCGGTGCTTCCCTGTCCCGTTCCGACATATGTGTGATAGATGTCCGAACGTTTCGAATTGCCGGCGCTGTCCCACGCCTGTACAAAGTAGTCCAACAGCACTCCGCCGGAATCCGTGACTTCACCGTCAGTGAGATGATAGGTATACTGTTGCGCAATGCGCGACGGGAGTTCATCGAAAACGACATCACCGTAATTATACGGATTACCTGCGGGGAAGTTTCTGCGGGTCATGGCGCGTGTGCGCCACGAGGTGACCTCGGCACCGCCTGCGTAGGTTTCGTTTTCAAATGATGCGAGTGGATTTGCACCGTCGTTGTCCAAGCGGTAGTAGAGCGAACACGCTTCCACGCCGCTGTAGTCGGCGACGAATGTCCAGACGCGAAAATCGCGAGGATTTTGAACTTGTTGATAGCCGTGCAGCGGACCGAACCCAAGCTCGCCCGGATTGTGCGGCCACTGCTGAAGTGTCCAAATAGTAGGAGGAGTCACATCCGAAGCGCCGCCGATAACTTGCTCTGCGAGGTCGAGCGCCGCGTTGCACGCAATGACGGGTTTCATCTCCATGTCGAGTGTCGTACCATAGTACATGTAGCCGGAGTTCAACGACCCGAGTAAAAAGTGCCACGCGAGATCAAGCGATGTGGGAGGATTTATGCGGGGATTCTGAATTGCAGGAATGTATGACGGGCCGGCAACGTCTTCTGCAGTCAGCACCACATTAGTTGCGGCCGTAATCACCGCCCAATTATGCGCGTCAATCGCCCAGCCGTTGTCAATATCTATTTGTCCGGTTGCCGAGTGCGGCGGCCACATCCAGTTGGGAAAGTCGGGATCTCCGAAATCACCATCGGCATTAATCCATGCGCCGTCTTCGACGTGAACGATGTCACTCAGCGCAGGAGCATGGTCGGCCAGATACTCCGGCACGGTTGTAGGTTCATAGCCGCGCGCGACCGCCTGACTCGTGAACTGCGACACACTTTGCATATAGTAGGAGTAACCGCCCCCGAACGCATTGTCGCCATCGTGACCGAGCGTGACAAGCATCGGTTGAGTGGGATCGTTCCAACCCGCAATGAGGTCTATGTCGTCGGGGCTATACATTTGATAGCCGTCCTGCCAGCTCATCGACATCGCAACGGGAATCACAACGATCGTGTCGGCAAGTCCGGTATAGGCATCCACGTGGATCGCGCGATGCGGCTGAAACGCGAAGGGCACGGCATCCGTCGGCGAGCAACCTCGCGATATCGTTTGAGTGCGCCAGTTGGTTTGCGGGGGATTCAATTGATCCGCACGATTCGGCGGATTGCAGTTCTCCCCTCCTGTGCCGAGTGTCAGAGGGAAATTGCTGCAGGCGCGGGAAAGATGCGTGGAAGCGATAAACGTCCAATCGAGTCCGCAGTCGCGCAGAACCGGAATGATCCGTTGACTGAATGCGATCTCCGGTGGGAAGAATCCTTTGCTCTGCGGAGGTGACGCCCCCCAGACGGTTGCATAGACGTGCTGATAGATTTGGATGTCTTTCTTGAGAACTTCCAAATCAATCAGCGGAGCGAAGCTGTGATGATAGGAAATCACCGTCATCTCAAGTCGAGGATTGCCGCCGGTAGTCATCCAGTTTCGCGCTGTTTGAAAGTGTGAATTCCAAGCCCCTGTGTAGCCGCCGAAATTCGTTGCGGCAAGGCTTGCCACATTGCGAATCAGTCCGCCGGAGTATGTCACTTGTGCTCCGGCATCCACTCCGCTCATAGTGGCTATTGAGTTCTTAGGGCGATCTTGATAGGCCGCAATTCTGTCGGCGACTGTGAATATTCCCGCGACATCATTTTCCGGATGCGCGGCTCCTGCGTTGCGCCGCCAGATGGACTCCATCGCCGTTTCGTAGCCGGCGCCATAAGTCGTCGGAGCGGGCCAGTAGATCGGCTGTTCAAGGTGCCAGAGATAGGTCGTGTGCACCGGCGCGGCAAGCGCGGCGGAGAACAAAATCATCCATGCGAATATCAAAACATACAGCAAGCGTGCGCGAGACATACAATCAATCCTTTAGAAGAACAGGCCCCAAAGCAACAACACGAGTGAAACAAGCAACACGCTCCAACCGATATTCATCCGATGCAGTTTGGGGTCGGCGGTTTTCCTATCGGCAAGGGGAGTGTATTTGAACGTCAGTCCCGACAGAGAAGCCATGCCGGGCGCAGGTGTGGAAAGACTTACAGCAATCAGCACAATCGAACAGATGATGAACAGGAACGTCGCAAAATGCAGGAAGTTCATTTCCACCATCCAGCGCAGCGGGCCTTCGGCCAAAGCAGTTTGCTTGTGAATCAGCTCTCCAATCAGGCGGGTGGCGCCAAGCACGAGGCCGGTAAGCAGCGCAGCAATCGCACCTTTGCCGTTGGCGCGAGGCCACAGCAAACCAAATATGAACACGGCCGCAATCGGGGGGCTGATGTAGGCTTGCACGCTCTGCAGGTAGACGTAGAGCTGTGACGAGATTACCTTGATGAACGGCACCCAGAGAATACCAAGCAGAACCACCACTCCGGTGGCAACTCTACCAACGGTGACCAGCCGCTTTTCGGGTGCGTCCGGCCTAATCTTCTTATAGATATCCATCGTAAAGAGCGTAGACGCACTGTTGAAGCACGACGCCAGCGAGGACATCAACGCGGCCAGCAGACTGGCAATCACGATTCCTTTTACGCCAGCCGGAAGCAGGCGCGACACCATTTCAGGATAGGCCTGATCACCGGCGACTTCAGGATAGAGCGCGTGGGCAATTACGCCCGGGAGAACCAGAATGAAGACTGGCAGGATTTTCAGGTAGCCTGCGAAGATCGCGCCGCTGCGAGCCTGCTCCAAACCTCGCGCACTCAACACGCGTTGCACGATATACTGATCCGTGCACCAATACCAGATTCCAAGGATCGGCGCGCCGAAGACAATTCCCGTCCACGGAAAGTCGGGATGATCCATGGCTTTGAACATACTCCAGTATTCAGGAGGCGTGGAGGCGACGAGATTATCCCACCCGCCGACTTCACTCAATCCGAGCAGTGTGAGTGTCAACGCACCGCCAATCAAAACAACCGCCTGCACAAGCTCGGTGTAGATGACGGCTGTCAATCCACCGATCACGGTATAGATTCCGGTGGCAACGACCATGACAATTGCGGACGTGTAGATGTCCCAACCGAGCAGGACATTCAAAAGCAGCGAACCGGCCAGCAATGTGACGGATACTTTGGTCAACACATAGGCGACGATCGAGACGCCAGTCAAATACCAACGACTTGCGGCATCGTAGCGGCGCTCGAGAAACTCGGGCATCGTGAAGACCTGCGAACGCAAATAGAACGGGGCGAAGACCCAACCGAGCAAGAGGACGATGAGACAGGCGAGCCACTCGAAATGTCCAACGGCCAAGCCGCCCGCAGCTCCGGAACCCGCCAGTCCGACGAAGTGCTCACTTGAAATGTTGGTCGCGAAAAGCGACGCACCGATCGCGAACCACCCGACATTTCGGCCCGCAAGAAAGTAGCCTGTCGTATCCGACTTCCGACGGCGGGCGAAATAGATTCCCACCGAAAACACCGCCGCGAAGTAGATGACGATGATGATGAGGTCCAGCGTGGAAAGGTTCATATGCTTTGTCTCTATTCAAAGAACTCGAACGATTGGAAGCTGAATTCAGAGGTTAGGTGAATCTCGAGACGGCGACGATCCGGATCAAAACTGATGCGGGAGTCATTTAAGGACAGCGCCGCGTCATTCAAACGCAACACATCGGGTGCTGCGGCAACGCCATGAAAGACAAACGTCAATGAGCGATCGGGCAATGTGTAACCGTTTGTGGCGACACGCCGCGAAATCCGATGCGATTTCTCCTGCGCAAGATATTCGTACAAGGTTTCCCGAAACTTGCCATTCTTGAAGTCGAAGCTCTTGCCGTCATCTTCGATGAGGGTTTGTGTAGACTGCAAAAGCGAATCTGTCTTCCCTGTTGATCCATAAACGTCAACAATCAATTGCTGAACGGCTCTCTGGTCGGCGAAATCCTGCGCGTCCCGTCGAATCACAATTGAGCCTTCGCGCAGGAACATCGGCAGCCAATCAAGATGCGCGTCGACAATAACTTCCTGCCGTCCCTCGTATACACGATCCGTATTCCAGTCCACCCAGCGGCCTGCGGGAAGATAGACTTTCCTGGTGTATTGTTTTTCGCGAGTGACCGGCGCGACCAGTACATTCGAGCCGAGCATGAACTGCTGCTGATAGCCCCAGTCGTAACACATGGGGTCATCCTGAACTTCGTAGAACATCGGTCGCCAAATTGGCTCGCCACTCACACTCGACTGATAGAAGAGAGTGTAGAGATACGGCAGCAGCTCGTAGCGGAGCTTAATGAATTTGCGGTTGATGTCTTCGATATTTTCTCCGAACGACCACGGTTCCTGATCGGGTGAACCGTAGTGCGTGTGTGTGCGGCAGAAGGGCGAGACCGCTCCCACTTGAATCCAACGCGCAAAGAGTTCCGGAGACGGAGTTCCGATAAATCCTCCGATGTCCATTCCGACAAAGGGCTGACCGGAGAGTCCCATGCCGAGCATCATGCGAATGCCGAGTTCAAGATGATCTTCGGAGGCGACATTATCACCCGTCCATGCGGCGGAGTATTTTTGCATGCCGGCGAAGCCTGCGCGCGTCAGAATGAAGGGGCGTTCGTTCGGGTAGGCCTTAACCAGCTCTTCGCGTGTGGCTTGCGCCATATGCAGCGCGTAGAGATTGTGCATCTTCTTATGCGAAGAGCTGCGGCCGCTGTCGTCGAAAACGGTTTCCAAAGGAAAGGCTTGACCCCAACAGGCAGGCTCATTCATGTCGTTCCAGAATCCGCGAAGCCCAAGCTTGCGGAGTTCCGCGATGTGTCTTCCCCACCAAGTTCGTGTCTTGGGTCTTGAGAAGTCAGGGAAGTAGGAAGGTCCGGGCCAAACTTCGCCGACGTGCACGGTGCCGTCAGGGAATCTGACGAAGTGATTGTCCGCGAGACCTTCGCGAGCAATTTTATACTCCCAGTCCGCTTTGACACCCGGATCGATAATCGGAACGAGCTTAAATCCTGTTTTGGCAAGGTCATCAATCATCTTCTTCGGCTGCGGGAAGCGTGTGCTGTCCCACGTGAAGACGCGGTAGCCGTCCATGTAATGAATATCAAGATAGATGACATCGCAGGGAATGTCTTTTTCGCGGAAGGTCTGCGCGATGCGGCGAACTTCGGATTCTGGGTAGTAACTCCAGCGACATTGCTGATAGCCCAGTGCCCAGAGCGGCGGTAACTCTATTCTGCCGGTGAGATCCGAGAAGCGGCGCACGACGTCGCGAATTGTGGGGCCGTAGATAAAGAAGTAATCCAGAGCGCCGTCTTCCGCGGAGAAGGAAGAGTAACGCTGCTGGCCCGCACCGAAGTTGAATTTTGTGCGATAGGAGTTGTTGAAGTAGACGCCATAGGCGATTCCATCACGCACTCCGATATAGAACGGAACGGATTGGTAAAGCGGATCGGTGTTGTCCTGATAGGCCGGGATGTCGCTGTTCCACATCTGGAGTTCGCGGCCTCGCTTGTCGAGTCCTCCTCCCTTCAGACCGAGTCCGAAGAATTTTTCACCCTGAGCAAGCTGCTTCCACGTGCGGACTTCATTGCCGTCCCAGCCGTAGGCCATGGTGGAGTCATCGCGGAGAATAACTGCGCCGTCGCTGTCCCAGATTGTCATGCGTGAGTTCGCGCGGTCGATGGTCCAAGCAATTGCGGACGAGCGCATACTAAACCGGTCTTGCGATTCGGACACCTCTGTATCCCATGATTGCGAATCGGTGGAAGTCAGAAAGTTCGCGGCAAGCGCATCATATAATAGAGGCTCCGGATCATTCGGACGCACCAAGGTCACACGAAGAATTTCTGCGGTCTGGAATTGCACGTGCAGTTCTCCTCCATCACAGAGGACAACAGCACCGCGATCGGTGGTTTGCCAGCGAGTAACTTGACCGAGGAAAGTGTAGTTAGCAAAGGAGACTAAGGGGAGCAGGATGGCGAGCAGGCGGAGGAGCATAGGTGGCCTTGGGGAAAGGTGTGCGGAACACCTTAATTTACGAAATGTTGGGCCAGCGCTCAAGCCGGAACAACGGAAGCCACGTGAGCTTGATTGTTCTTATGTTCAACGCATCAGATGCGACAAAGTTCCCAAAAAGCGAAGCCCCTGTTCAGCAAGAGCTTAGCAGGGGCTTGATGAAGCGGGCGCATGTCCCGGGGAAGAGGGCACGCGCTACTTCATAGCTTTCCTCTCGATTGAGCTGCAAACGGAATCGCAGACGGAATTTACAACAGGATCCGTCACGTGGTAGAGACGGCTTTGTTTATCCGTCCGAGATTCGACCAGACCGGCGGCTTTGAGAATAGCCAAGTGTTTGGACACGTTGGCCTGACTGCACCCGAGCACGTCCACCAGTTCGCTAACAGAGAACTCCCGCTGTCTGAGATAATATAGAATTCTCAGGCGCATGGGATCCCCCATCGCCTTTAACATCGTGGCGATGTGTGAGACCATTTCCAAAGTCGGAACCTTTTGATTTGTTTGCGCAGTCATGTTTTTCAGATTAGATGGCGGAGACGACCGGCCAATATACACAGGACAGATGACAATTGCATTCTTTGGCGTAGGTGTTCAGAATTTCGACAATTCTTGCGCGCAACTCTGAATCCACGACAGTCATCAGGATCACGGACGTTTTGGGATGTACGGCACTGCCCATGCGAGGGCCGCTTGTGCCGACACCATGCGCATCGGCAATCTCCGTGAATCCGGGAACTCCCTGTTTCTGCAAGAGCAGAGCTATCTCTTCGCGCATTTCGGCCTTGGCGAAGACGACGAGCATTTCCATTTGAGCGCCTTAGGGTTTGAGACCGAGTTTGCGAAAAATGGTGATCGCGGGACACCACTTGCTGAACGACGACTGAATGAGATTCAGAGCCACGAACGCTGTTAAGAGCATCCACCATTGATTCACCCACATCGTCAGCGCTAGGCTCAAAAGAATCATGAAACCCGCCAACAGCCTTACGGCTTCTTCGACACGCATGTTAGTACTCCTGCCTTATGAATTTTGTTCCGTTGAATCCAACAACTGATCCGTGCCCGCAAGTTTCAGATAGATATAGTAGAGCAACGGAATAACGACAAGGGTGAGAGCCGTAGAGGCAATCACACCGAAGATCAGAGAGACTGCCAAACCCTGAAAGATCGGGTCGAGATAGATCACGCCCGCGCCGACGACCAGCGCCAGCGCAGTCAGTGTAATCGGACGGAAGCGCACCGCACCTGCTTTTAAGACAGCGTCCTCGAGAGACTCGCCCGCACGAATTTCCTGATTGATGAAGTCCACGAGCAGGATCGAGTTGCGCACGACAATCCCGGAGAGCGCAATGAAACCAATCATCGAGGTCGCAGTGAAGAATGTTCCGAGCAAGGCGTGACCGGGCAGAATTCCAATCAAAGTGAGTGGAATCGGCGCCATGATAATCAGAGGCGTGATAAACGAGCCAAACCAGCCCACGACGAGAACGTAGATCAGCAGCACCACAATACCGAAGGCTGCGCCCATATCGCGGAAGACTTCGTAGGTGATATGCCATTCACCGTCCCACTTCAGCGCATACTCCTGACTGTTGGTCGGCATGTGCGTGGACATCACTGCAAGCTCAACGCCACTCGGAGTCTTAACGTCGGCGAGTCTCTCGTTCATGTTCATGATCCCATAGACCGGTGACTCTTCCGTGCCGGCGACTTCGCCGAGCACGTAGGTGACTGGTTGGAGGTTCTTATGATAGATGAAGGACTCGCGCTCTTTGGGAACCGTACGAACCAATTCGCCAAGCGGCACAAGCTGGCCTTGTGCACCGTGCAGTTTCAAAGACGCCAGTTCATCGACTCGCGAACGCTGCACGCGATCAAGTCTCAGAACAAGCGGAACGGCAGCTCGATCATCTTCAGCGTGAAGCAGACCTGCTTCGGCACCGTTCAGTGCCACGCGCAGCGTGCGGGTGATGTGTTCTGGACTGATCCCGAGTGCCGCAGCTTTCTCCTGATCCACCACAAACTCCGCGAGCGGGGCCTGATCTTCAACCAGCCAGTCCACATCCACAATGCCTTCAGTCTTCAGAAAGATGTCTTTCACCTGCGCGGCAACGAGTTTGCGGCCTTCGCGGTCAGGTCCGTAGATTTCCGCCACCATCGTTGACAGCACGGGCGGGCCAGGGGGAACTTCCGTTACTTTCAAGTTCACGCCATGCTTTTGCGCGATCGGCAACAGCTCATTGCGGACTTCCTTGGCGATGTCGTGGCTTTCCTTATCCCGGAGATGCTTGTTGACAAGGTTGACCTGGATGTCCGCAACGTTTGAACCGGAACGCATGAAGTAGTAGCGCACAAGTCCGTTGAAGTTGAACGGCGCGGACGTGCCCACGTAAACTTGATAGTCCGTCACTTCCGGCATTGTGGTGAAATGCTGTGCGATTTCGCGAGCCGCAGCATTTGTGCGCTCCAGCGAGAATTCCTCGGGAGCGTCGATGACCACTTGCAGCTCGCTCTTGTTGTCGTAGGGCATCATCTTCACGACGACCCAGCGTAGTGGGAAGAGCGCCATCGCCAGAAACAGGACTCCGACGACGCCGCCCAGCGCGAACACTTGTTTCTTGCGATCTGCGAGCAAGGGCTTCAGGATCCGCGAATAGATCTGCTGCAGCTTTCCTTCCTCCTGCGTCTCATCGTAGTGATGATGCTGGGGGTCAACCGCTTTGGAACCGCCGAACAGGCGGTATGTCAGCCACGGCGAGACAATGAACGCCACGAGCAGGGAGAAGAACATCGCGGCCGACGCATTGACCGGAATCGGGCGCATGTAGGGTCCCATCAATCCTGAAACGAAGGCCAGCGGCAAAAGTGCGGCGATGACGGTTAGCGTGGCGAGGATCGTAGGATTGCCCACTTCGTCGGTGCCAAAGATGGTCGCATGCTTGGCATTCGTCCAGCGAAGTTGATAGTGTCTATGAATGTTCTCCACGACGACGATGGCATCATCGACAAGTATACCGATGGAGAAGATGAGCGCGAAGAGGGTGACGCGGTTTAGCGTGTAACCGAAGAAGTAGCTTGCCGCGAGAGTCAAAGCCAGCGTGACGGGAACCGCGACGAGCACGACGATCGCCTCGCGACGACCCAGCATCAGCAGCATCAGCAGCACGACGGACACCGTCGCCAAACCGACGTGAAAGATCAGCTCATTGGACTTTTCCTTCGCCGTGAATCCATAGTCACGAGTCTTCGTGATGGTTACATTGGAAGGAACAAGCGCGCCCTTCAATTCGTCCAAACGCGCATCGAGTTCGTGCACCAAGTCGATCGCATTCGTGCCGGGCTTCTTTGAGATCGCCAGCGTAATGGCCGGCGCGTCGATGCCCGCAACCGCGATGTCCTTTTCCTGTGCGGATGGACCACTGCCCATCCAGACGTATTGAGCCGCCTCCTCGGGACCATCCACGACTTCAGCGACGTCACTCAAATAGACCGGACGATTCTGATAGGTTGCGACAACGAGGCTGCGCACCTCATCCACGTTCTTGACAAACGCGCCAATCTGCACGTCCGTCGTGACATCGGCGGCGGTCATCTGCCCTGCTGGTAGTCTCCAATTGGCACTGCTAATCGCGCCGTATGCTTGAAGAAGTGAGACGTGATAGGCCGCAAGTTTGTCACGGTCAAAGGTTACGCGCACAACGCGTCGCTGTCCCCCAATCAACCAGGCTTGAGCAACGCGCGGATGCTGAATTACTTCGTTGCGAAACTCGTCCGCGACTCGCCGGAGTTCTGTCGGTGATGACGTCGTGCTCCACAGCGTATACGCCAATGCGGGCACATCATCGATGGTGCGCGGTTTGACGACCGGCTGCGTCGAACCTTGAGGCAGCACCTCGGTGTGAGCTGCGAGTTTTGCATGGATGCGCGTGACCGCCTGATCGGGGTCCGTTCCGACATAGAAGCGGACGATGATCATGCCGCCCGAAGGCTGCGACGTGGAGTAGATATACTCAACGTTCTCAATTTCGTAAAGAACTTTCTCCAGCGGACTGATGACGCGGCGTTCGACTTCCTGGGCCGTGGCACCGGGCAGGCCGACCGTCACATCCACCATCGGGACCTTAATTTGTGGTTCTTCCTCGCGCGGAGTCACCATCAACGCCAACGCACCGACAAGCAAAGACGCGACCACGAGCAGCGGCGTCAGCTTGGATTCAAGGAACGCAGCCGCAAGCCTTCCGGACGCACCGATTTTTCGACGGGAGAGTTTTTCGCGCTTCGCTTCGCGGCGGAGCGCTTCCATTTCATCCCGAATTTGTTCTGGACTGCGCTCACTCATCCATTCATCCTCTCAATTCGAGTGCCTTCAGGAATTACACCTGTGCGGTCCAACACCACCACTTCACCTGCCTGCACACCGGAGAGTACTTCTACGTCATTTCCTCGCACGCGGCCAACGGTTACTGCGCGAGTGCGCGCAGTTCCACTTTCGTCGACCGTGGTGACCAGTTGCAAGCCGCCGGTTTTCAGAACAGCCGATGCCGGAATGAGCAAAGCCGTGGTCGGTCCGCCGGGAATTTCGGCCGTTGCTGTAAAGCCAGCGGAGAGTGAATCGATATCGCTTAGGCGCGCCTTAACCGCAACTGAGTGCGTCATCGGATCGGCAGAGGGTGCAATCTCAGTAATCACGGCTTCAACACTCTGCTGTGTGTGATCGAGTACGCAGACAACCGGAGTACCGAGAGTCAATTGTGGAGCATCGCTCGCTCTGACAGTGAAATGCAGGTCACGACCTTGCTTTGTTTGGATGCGGACCACAGGACGGCCCGGGCCGACAAGATCTCCGACGTTTACAAATTTCTCCACAATCACACCGTCGAATGGCGCGCGCAGCACGCTTTCATTGGCAACTGCACTTGCTTGGGCGACAGCACCCTGCGCCTGCTTGACGGCGCCTGCCGCGGTTTCCTGCTGCATGCGGGCCATGTCGAGTTCAAGTTGAGAGCAGGCTTTGGCCTCATACAGGGACTCAAAGCGCTTGAGATTTCGTTCAGCAAGTGACAGCGCGGCTTGTGCCTGCGCCAGAGCGCCTTGCGCCTGCGCCAAACCGCCGTTGCTCATCTGCGGTTCAATTTCAATCAAGGCATCGCCCTTGCGGACACGGTCGCCAAGTTTGACATGGTCGCGCACGACAGGACCCATTGCCCTGCTCGAGAGCACGGCGTCATCCTGCGCATGAATCGTTCCCCGCACGGCAATCAAGCGTGGAACGTTGCGTTCGGTGGCTTGCGCGGTTCGCGCTTGTAGCGTTCGCGTCTCAGTAGGCACCAACTTGGCGTCGTGCGAGCAGCTTGCAAGCAGCATGGCGAGCGCTATTGTGGAGAAGAGTATCAGTCGAGTGTTCATGGTTTACTTGTTGATGAGTGTGTGACCAGTAGCAAAGAGAATACGATACTCAGCGAGGAGTTTGTCGTGGCGCGAGGTGAGTTCGCGTATTTCCAGTTCGCGCAGTGCGGTCTGTGCGTCCAGCAGGTCCGTCGTTTGCGCAACACCTTGCTCATAGCGGGCTTCCGTTACACGCAGGTTCTCGCGCCCCGAATTCAACGCGGCGACAGCCGCCTCATGGCGCAGCTTGGCCGAAGTGTGCTCCGCGTACGCCTGTCGCACTTCCAATTTTATACCTTCCGAGAAGCGGTGGACATCTTCTTCTCCGGCACGGGCATCGAGGATTGCTTTTTGTGTCGCATGCCGATCCGCTCCGCCACGAAAGAGATTTAGTTTCGCCTGACCCATAATGGCCCACGACTCGCCATTGTCGCCGAAGAGGTTGTCATCGTACCAATCATAGTGGGCAGTGATACCAATTTGCGGAAGGAATCCGGAGCGTGCTGCAGTCACTTCGGCTTGGCCCGCAGAAAGCTTTTCGCGAGCGGCGAGGTAATCAGGCCGCTGTTCAAGTGCATTACGAAGCGCTTGATCCATTTCGAAGTCAGGAATTCCTGCATCTTCAGGATCAGCAAGCGTGATGGGTTCGTCTTGCGGACGTCCGCGATGGAAGTTAAGCGCTGCGAGGGCGAGTTGCGCTTGTTCATCGGCGCGTGTTTTGTACTCACGCATTTCGGCGACGTATACTTCCGCGCGCAGAATGTCGGAGGGAGCGAGCATACCTTGATTGTAATACTCGCGTGCACGCTGCAAGTGCGATTCGGATGTCGCAAGCGAGCGCTGCATGAGATCTTGATACTCGCGCGCCTTGCTCAGATTAATCCACGCCTGTGCTGCATCCAAAGCGACGACTTCTCGCGTGCGCTCTTCTTCATGGCCCGCAGCCCTGGCCATTCTCCGCGCCTGCAGCGTGCGTGCATGCAGCATTCCGCCGACAAAAATCGGAAGCGTAGCTTCAGCGCGCGTCATATACGTATTGAGCGGCTCGGGGTTGTTCGGATCGTTTGCGGGATTGCCGAACTCTTGCATACTGAAGCGTTCCTGATTCATTTGAAATGCGAACGCTTCAGCTGGATTGCTGGTTCGGATGAAAGACTCCGAGATGTCGACGGATGGCAGACGATAACCCACAGCTTGTCGAGCTTGCGCTCGGGCCGCCTGAGTTCGCGCTTTTGCAGCTTTAAGCTGCGGATGGAAGCTGGCCGCATCACGCATCGCATCGTGGATCGTCAGTGGATCCTGGGCCAAGGCCAGTGCGGGCAGCATTAGGATTGTGAGAAGAAGTTGTCTTATTGTCATAATTGGTATATGGTCATATATCTATTTAGTAATATAATGAACGCAAAAGTCCTTTGCAAGTTCACGATCATCTTTTGGAAAATGTTTAATATTGTATTTATTTAATTTATCAAATTTCTATGACTACTCGAGAGGCTTTTCAGGCCTCTATGTATTTCTCCAACGCCTGTAAAATGGAGGCGCACAACAACGAGGAAGGCTATTGTGGTAAAGAAAATGATACGCGCAAAAGTCTATCTTATTATTTTTGTTATCTTTCTAAACAAGACTTGCATTTTCTGCCGGGGAGACAGTGCTTTACTTTAGTAGTTTAATTAACTTGGGATATCGCTCGGGCACAATTTCCTTCCTTATATATAGGCACTCTCCGATACCATGCGACAATTCTGGTCCAGCCTCCTTCTGACTTTGCTTGCTTCCCTTCTTCTGTTGGGCTGCTCCTCATCTGGGGGGAGCTCGAGCGGAGGCAAACGTCCGCCGTTAGCTTTTCCTGTTGAGATCGAGACTATCTCGGCCCGAAGCACCGACCTCGTTGTGCGAGCCGTCGGATCCGTTGAAGCATTCGAAATTGTCCCTGTCACCGCCCGTGTCTCCGGAACTGTACAGAGAGTGAAGTTCAAGGAAGGTGAGTCGGTGCGCGCGGGTGAAGGGCTTGTTGACATTGAATTGGAGCGTTATGATTTAGCACTGAAATCCGCCGAAGCGGCCTTTGAGAAAGCCAAGGCAACTTTACGCGAGATCGAAGCCGGTTTGGCGCGGCGCATGGACATTCAAGGCAAGAATCCGGGTTTTGTCAGCGCAGAAGACTTGGACAACTGGCAGACACGCGCACTCGGTGCACGTGCAGATTCCGCCAATGCTGCGGCGAATTTTGAACTCGCCAAGCTTAACTATCGTGATGCACATGTTGAAGCTCCGGTAACCGGTGTCATTCAGTCGCGGCTTGTTCGAACAGGACAATACCTGCAAGTTGGTGCAACGGTCGCTACGATGGTGCGGCGCGATCCGCTCTTGCTCAAGTTTTCGATTCCGGTGCAAGAGGCACAGGCAGTTCGGCAAGGGCAGGATGCAGTATTCATGATTGGCGGCAGCAAAGATACGCTGCGAGCGAAAATCATGGCTGTGTCTGAGTCGGCTAATCCTGAGACCAGAATGGTTCACGTGACGGCGGAGGTTCTGCGCGACGACGCAGATCGTTTGCAGCCCGGAGTATTCGCCGAGGTTGCCGTGCTCTTAGGCGAGACAAAACAGCTGCCGGTCATCCCGCAGGTGAGTATCCGGCCAAGTGAGGAAGGTTTTCTGGCATTCATTGTCGAGGACTCAGTTGCCAGAAAGCGAGTGCTTAGATTGGGATTGCAGACTCACGATGGGCTTGTAGAAGTCCTCGAAGGGTTGAGTATTGGCGAGACGCTGGTCGTCCGTGGTGCAGAAGCGCTAAACGACGGATCAAAGATTCGTATCGCGAGCGGGAAACCCCGCACAGAGTCTAACACCGATACGGGTGGCGTAAAGTCATGAACATCACCGAAGTCTGCGTTCGCAAACCCGTCTTCGCCTGGATGCTTATGGCGGGCATCGTGCTGTTTGGCATCATTGCGTTGTCACGCATCGGCATCAGCCAGTTTCCCGACGTGGACTTCCCGACAATTACCGTGAGCACCACTTGGGAAGGTGCCGCTCCGGAAGTCATCGAGCACGATGTCGTTGAAGTGATTGAAGAAGCCGCCGCTCAGGTAGAAGGCGTTCGCAGCATTACGTCGACCTCACGGCAAGGCAGCGCAAACGTCACGGTTGAACTTGATCTCTCGCGCGACGTCGATCTCGCACTGCAGGATGTGCAGACAAAAGTCGCCCGTGCCGCGCGCAGACTTCCGAACGACATCGATCCGCCCACGGTCAGCAAATCGAACCCCGAAGACAATCCCATTATGTGGATCGGCCTCTCCGGTCCCTTCCCGCAACAGCTGCTGTCCGACGTCGCGCGCTATCAGATTCGAGACAAACTTCAGACGATTCCGGGAGTCGGTGAAATCAACCTCGGCGGTTGGCTTGATCGGAATATTCGCATTTGGATTGATGCCGCCAAACTTGACGCCAAGGGTTTGACCGTCACTGACGTTGTGAGTGCACTGCGTCGCGAGCACGTCGAGCTCCCTGCCGGACGATTGGAAAACAGCGGACGCGAAGTCAGTGTGCGAGTCATGGGCGAAGCGCTTGACCTGAAAGCCCTTAATGAGATCGTCGTGCGCGACACGCCCGGTGCGGAAGTCTATCTGCGCGACGTAGCAATCGTCGAGGACGGTTTCGAGGATGTGCGCAGGCTCACACGTGTAAACGGCAGTCCCGCTATGGGAATGGGAATCCGCAAGCAGCGCGGCGCGAACGCCGTGGCAGTTGCGGAAGCGGTCAAGGCACAAATGGCGGAGATCCGCAAGACACTTCCAGACGGCATGGAGCTGGATGTTAATTTCGACTCGACTGTTTTCATCGCGGAATCCGTTCACGAGATTCAACTCGAGTTGGTTTTATCGGTCATCCTGACAGCATTAGTGTGCTGGCTATTCCTGGGTTCGATGTCGAACGCGATCAACGTGATTCTTGCAATTCCGATGTCGCTACTCGGAACGATTGCCGTGATTTACTTTCTCGGCTTCACGTTGAACACATTCACATTGCTCGGTTTGGCGCTCGCGGTGGGAATTGTCGTCGACGATGCCATCATGGTGCTTGAGAATATCGTTCGACACGCCGAGATGGGCAAAGATCGCGTGACCGCCGCGCTCGAGGGGACAAAAGAAATCACATTTTCGGCGTTCTCAGCGACACTTGCCGTGGTGGCGATTTTTGTGCCGGTCGTGTTCATGGAGGGCGTGATTGGCCGATTCTTCCTTCAGTTCGGCGTTACCCTGTGCGTCGCTATCCTATTGTCCTATCTCGAGGCTGTCACGCTGGCCCCGGCACGATGTGCGCAGATTCTTGATGTGTCGCGCGAGAACCGAAACCGCTTAGCCGCATGGGCAGATCGCGTCTTCAGCAAGTCTGAAAGAGGTTACTCGCACTGGCTAAACAAGGCTTTGCGCCGTCCCGGGCTAATACTCTCAGGCGCGCTGACGATCTTTCTGGCGTCCATGATTGTTCTCAAACTCCTGCCCAGTGAATTCGTCCCCTCGCAGGATCAAAGCCGCCTGATGGTGCGTTTGCAAACGGCTGTCAGTTCGAGTATCAACGAGACGGACAATTTGTTCCAGAAGGTTGAAGAGAAGATTGAGAAGTATCCTGAGATTCGGCGTTCACTTGCGTTGGTCGGAGGATTTGGCGGCAGTCAAAGCGGCGGAGTGATTTTCGTAACACTCGCTCCGCCCCGCGAGCGCACCCAGACACAAGCGGAGTTTGCCGCCATGCTCCGCCGTGACTTGAACAGCATTCCGGGTGTGCGAGCAGTCGTGCAGGACCTCTCGCAGCAGGGCTTTACGGCGCAGCGCGGATTTCCTGTCGAATTTGCACTGCTTGGACCGGATTGGAAGACTCTTGAGAACCTGAGTAGTGATGTCATACAGAAACTGAACACCAGCGGACTTGTGGTCGACGTGGATTCGGACTATCGAATCGGCGTGCCGGAGCTGAGAATTCAACCGGATCGCGCGCGCTGCGCAGACTTGGGAATTTCTGTGGAGGATGTTGCGACCGCGATTAACACGCTTATCGGCGGCGAGCGTGTCGGAAAGTACAGCGCAGGCGGTCGCAGAGTGGATGTCCGCATGCGGTTGCTCGCGGAACAGCGCCGCAGTGTGCAGGACATCTCGCGCTTGCGTGTGCGCAGCAGATCGGGCGAATTGATCCCGTTGTCGTCCCTAATCGCTTATGAAGAACTACCCGCTCTGCAGGCCATTACGCGAAAGGATCGTGAGCGCGCCATCAGCGTCTTTGCAAATGTCGCTCCCGGGTATTCACAGCAAGAGGCAATTGCATTCGTCGAGCAATTGACGGATGACTTGCCGCCGGGGTATCGCACTCAACTCAGTGGTTCGAGTGTCGCCTTCAAGGAGTCTTTCTCGGGTCTTGTCTTCGCATTGATCATGGGAATCATGGTCGCCTACATGGTGTTGGCGTCGCAGTTCAATTCCTTCAGCCATCCGATTACCATATTGACCATTCTGCCACTCTCTGTGGTCGGCGCGGCTGCGGCGTTGCTCATCGCAGGGAAGTCTCTGAATATTTTCAGTATGATCGGGCTTCTATTGCTGATGGGAATTGTCAAGAAGAACTCGATCATTCTGGTTGACTACGCAAACCAGAGGCGAAGCCGCGCCGCCGGAGCACTTGAAGCCATGAAACAGGCAGGGCCGATTCGATTGCGACCTATCTTGATGACCTCTATTGCAACGATGATGGCCGCATTTCCACCTGCGCTTGGATTGGGACCCGGCACCGAGATCAGATCACCGATGGCTATTGCGGTAATCGGGGGCGTGTTGGTCTCAACAGCATTAAGCTTGTTTGTCGTGCCGTCATTCTATGTTAAGCTTGACGGCTGGGTAGCTGCCCTCGGGCAGATCTTCCGCCGAAAGAAAGTGCCTCGACAAATCGCTGAGTCACGCGGAGATTTTGCGTAGCCTTCGAGGATTGTGAAGAGTGGAGATTGAGAGGCCTGCCCCAATGGGCAGGCCTCACCTTTTTCACGGCGTCGTATGCTGTCACTTCATCGAGGATCAGAAGGCAGCAATGAAACCCATGACACCGCGGTGCTCCGTGTTCTCAAGATCGTTCGTGTAACCCGCAACGAGGCGAATATTTGTTCTGAGCATGTATCCTGCATCCAACGAGATCGTCCGATACTGAGTCATGGCAGGGTCGTAGTCAACTTCCACATGATTGTAGAGCAATACGCCGTACCACTTGCTCTTGTCACCGCGAGGTGTCCAGATCAGCTCACCAAAACCGCCTTGCATGGTAGATTCTCTGATGTTCGACGTGATGAACGGATTCATGTCTTTGCGCCAGAGATATTGCAGATTCAGTTCAAGCTTATCCTGATACGCCAATGTCATGTCAGGTCCCGCCATCGTAACTTCGTTTGTTTGCGCACGGCCTTCCTTGCCCCAGTATCCGAACGCTCCAATTCGCACACCTTCCGCCGCGTCCTGAGATACGCGCCCGAGGAAAGTTTTGTACTTATCGTCGTCGTAAACGCGGTTATCCGCCGGTCCGATACCGTTGCCATTCAGCACTTCAACAATGAAATCAGTTTTGCTGGGTAAACTATAGGTCAGCATGAGTCCGCGGTCGTAGGTCAGATTTATGGATGAATTGCCGGGCCGTACGCGATAGGCCTCGTAGTCCTCGAAGCTTAAGCGAAGTTCCCGCTTGAACAACGGATCAGACGCCTGAAACTGTCCTGCGTAAATATCCAGCGCGGAACCGCCAAGATCGTTAAACATTAGAAAAGCATCTTCCACTCCTGCGACTTCGCCGCGCTCGTTGAAGAAGAAGTAGAAATAGTATGCGACATCCTTGGTCAGCGCACCGCCCGAGAGGATCTTCAGAATCCACGGCGTGGAGAGATCAAGCTCCTGATCCGTGTCGCTGCGGTACTGTCCATAGCCTTCGAAGCGAAGTGCAAACGGCAGGTCGCGTATGAGCGAGAGTTCCTTATCTCCGGTGTCATTGTAGTAGCGAGGCGTCTCTTTATCCTTGAAGACAAATCCGTCGCCGGCAAACTCATCACCTGCCGCCTTCAGACGAGGAAACGGCGCGTGACACGTTTTGCAGGACATCGAGTATGTACGGGCAAACGCGGGAATGGCGAAGGCGTCTGTTGCCGCGAGCAGAATCGCCAGCAGGGTCGCGAGTAAGATGTATGACTTCATGCCGACTCCTTATCCAATTATTTTTATGCTTGTGCTCTGCTTGTTCACGACGATGATCTCCGTCTCTTCCTTCGGAACCTGCAGGAATTCGGCAACCGGAATTACAAGACGGCAGTAGTTCATCGTTGCAGTGAATGTCAACGGGCCATCTGAAACGGATTCCGGTATCCTGAACGAGAACGTCTCCAGTTTCGTTTCGCGTGGCGCAAACCTGTAATCCACGCCAAGGGACTTCGTGTTCCACTGCTGGATGGTCATGCGGCCCTGCGGATCAAAGTAAGGCATTCGGAAGATACGGTCTCCGATTGGAACTCCGTCTCGCTGCACACCTTTGAAGTCCGCGATGTCGAGTGCGATACCCATGTCTTGATAGGCGAGCACGTCTGCCGCAATTGTATACTCTTCCCCTGCGAATCCTTTCTTGTCCACCGGTATATGGAAGACATTGCCTTTGCTGTCGATCGCTTCCACGTGCAGCCAGACAATTCTATCCTCTACTGATCCAGTTGGAAACTTATGACCGGTCTTCTGATTAAACAGGGCGATGGTCAGCTTGACCGGATCGCCCGGTTCGGCTTCGGTGATGTCGGGATAGATTCGGATTTCGACCGTGCCCTGCACTTTTGTCGGATCATGAGCCCCGTGAAACAGATGCAGTCGTGCATCATCATGCACTTTCCCCATCGCGGCTGTCAGCATCGGCGCATTTGTCATGTGGCAATCCTGACATCTAACGCCTTCTTTGGCGTATGGACCTTCGCTCCACTCGAGGTGGGTCGACTTCACCCAGATTCCGTAGGGATCTTTTTCGTTGTGGCAGGTTCCGCAAAAAGCGGCCTCCGCGAGAAATGCGGACTTGGCGATGTCGTGTTCGGGGGATTCTCCTTCGGATCGCGGGCCGTACTTGGTAGCGCCGGGATTCACCACGTAATTGAAGTTGAATGGCGTGTCCCCGGCGTGGCCAGTTATTGTGTGACAAATGTCACAGCTAACCGATTCATTCGCGCGGCTGCCCTCTTCCGGACGAGGCGGCGGCACATCTCCTGCCAGAAAAGAAAGTGGCGCATGGCATCCATTGCAGCCTGCTTTGACTTCCGCGACAATTGGGTCTTTTTCAGCGTGGGGAACGGCCAATTTGAAGTACTCAATTTCATCCCAGGGATGGGTATAGCATTGGGACATCATGGCTTGCTCCCATTGTCGGTGGATGTCGCCATGGCAGGACGTCCCACAATAGGATGCTTCACCAAAGTCGGAGTACTTACGCGTCCCGAGGGCTTCTCCGCCGGCAGGTGTTGCCGCAAGGAGATTTGCAGTGATACCAACTATCGCAATTAAAGCTATAATTACTCTATACATATGGACTCTCCTTATTTTATGTGAATTATTTCACAAGTGAAGATAAGACATATTTCTCCGACTTTTGGTCATAAAACCTTTACACAATACAATTTAATCACCTTCCGAGAGATTATCAAACCGCGCCAGAGAGCCGAGGTTCCGCCAGGATTTAAACATGCCGCTATGCAGTAAGTTAGACAAACCGGCTAAGTAAACTGCAAAGGCCTGATCCTATTACAATCCTGAGGTATTCTCCAACAAGCGGCGGCGTTGTTCTTCGCGCATCAAGAGCAAATCTGCTATCGATGTAGTTGTGAGGAACTGCTCGATCGCTCCCTTGGTCTGCTTCCATCTCTGGTGAACACAGCATGCGGTTTCGTCACTGCAGACTCCACAACCTAACAGGCAGTCTTGGGCAAGTGTCAATCCGTCATACAAAAGGAAGATGTCGCTTAGTGAGATTTTTGCGGGGTCTTTTGCCAGTGCGAAGCCGCCTCCCGGTCCTCGAGAGGCCAAGACGATACCGTGAGCAGAAAGCTCTTGAAGCAGTTTGGACAGATAGGGTGCCGGCAGATTCTCCCCCTTCGCAATTACTGCCGCGAGAACGGGGCCTCTTGCCTGGTTCTGCGCAAGATACACGAGAGCTCGAATTGCGTAACTGGTCGGTTTAGAAAAAATCATCGTGGTCGTCAATTTGCCTTACACACGTATACAATCACTAGATTGACAAGCCTACTCCCCGCGCAACGGGGATTCACGCCAAAGACGCGCGAAGCTCAAAACGCTGTGTATGCAAGCTTCGCTGCGGCGACCAGCAGCACAAGAGCAAGCATGCGTCTCAACGTCATTCCCCTAAAGTGTTTCGATCCCAAGTGAGAGCCTAATAGTCCACCGACGAAAGCGGCGCAAATCAATCCGATTGCAGGATTAACGATTAATTTGCCTGAGATGGCACGGCCCGCAATGCCCGAAAGCGAATTGACCAGAATAAACAGGGCCGACAATGTCGCGGCAGACTTCACGGTTGTCCAACGAAGGAGAATCGCAATTGGACTCAGGAATATCCCTCCTCCCACTCCGACGATTCCGGAAAGCAGACCTATGCTTGACCCGACTCCCGCAAGTACAATCGGCTTGGGCCGGACGAACGCCTCGTTTTCTTTCGTGCGAAGATCAAAGGCCAATCGCAAAGCAACAATAAATAGTGCAGCCGCGAGGAGAAGATTATACAATGTGTCTGGAGAAACCACTGCTCCGCCAATAAATGAGAACGGCACAGAGACGAGTACTAGCAGCCAGGAAAAGTTTGGAAGCTTGTGACCATTCCGCCAGAAAGACCAGAACGCAAGCGACGACACAAGTACGTTCAGGACTAGCGCGGTTCCCGACAGCTGCGCGACAGGCAACGAAAATAGCGCAAGAACAGCCAAGTATCCGGATGCGCCACCGTGTCCCACTGAAGAATAGATTAGTGCGACCAGAAACACCAAAGCGAGCAACGGGACAGAAGAGAGCAACGCTGTGTCGACCATAGGCCTATGACCAGTGAATGGGAAGTATGTTGACTTGACTTCGATCCTGTAAGGTGCGAGGTTCTCCGTCGAACACAATCAGCGAATTCGCGGTGACAAGTCCGCCGAGCATGTGAGATTCCTGGCCAGAGCAGGGAGTTACAGACTCAGTATCGCCATCTCGAGAGACCTTTGCCCGAACATACTCCGTGCGCGAAGAGCGTTTTCTGATAGCCCCATTCAAAGTTGCGACGTGTGTAGTGCTCGGCTCGCTTTCATCGCCTGACATGAACTTAAGCGCCGGCTTGACAAAGAGCAGGTATGTGACTAATGCTGAGACCGGATTGCCCGGCAAGCCAAACACAGGTTTCCCGTTAAGAGTTGCAAAAACTGTCGGTTTCCCCGGTTTGATGCTCACCTTGTCAAAAAAAATTGTTCCGCCAAGACCTGATATGGCAGGCTTTACGTAGTCCAAGTCACCGACGGATGCGCCGCCTGAAGTGATGATAACATCGCACAAGTCAAGAACATCCTCGAAGCACCTGTGAATTGCCGCTTCATCATCCACGCATCGCCGCGACACTACCTGAAAGATTCCGATTTCTGCAAGCGCAGCAAGCAAGGCAAAGCGATTTGAGTCATAGATTTGTGCACTGTCGAGCGGTATGCCCGGTTCAACAAGCTCACTTCCGGTTATGATAAGTCCGACACGAGGTTTCTTGTACACGGACACTTCCGAAGCGCCGAGAGTGGCGGCCAATCCGATTGCTGCTGGAGTTAACTTTGTTGATTGCGGCAGACAGATTGCTCCGCTCGGAAACTCCTCTCCGACGCGCCGGATGTTTGAATTGATTTTCAATGGATTCGTCAGGTAGATTGAGCCATCTTCAATCTTCACATCCTCGACCATTACAACTGAGTTTGCCTCCGGTGGAAGCATGGCTCCTGTAAATATTCGTATCGCACATTTAGACTGGACCGGAACGGTCGCTGCGCTGCCAGTCTTGACTGTTGCGACAATCCGCAACTCTATCGGATTGTCGAGACTTGCAAGCGTGGTATCTTCAGATCTGACCGCGAAACCATCCACTGCGCTGTGATCGAACCGCGGAAGCGGGAATGTTGAACGGACATCATCGGCAAGGCAGCGATTGTGCGCGTCCGCAAGCGCAACCACTTCAATCGACAGCCTCTTGATTTTTTCGCGAATCACACGCTGTGCCTCTGGAACACTCAGCATGTTACTTACCTTTTGCTTTTGGGCGTTCGTGTCCGCCACCCCAGATCATTTGAAAAGCATGCAGCATGCCGGGAAACAGAGCATCGAGCGATTCCTGCACCCCCCGCTTTGATCCCGGCAAGTTCACAATCAATGTGTTTCCCCGTAATCCGGCTCTGGCTCGCGACAACATGGCATACGGGGTTCGCTCCTGTCCGTACGTGCGAATCGCTTCCGGGATACCCGGCACTTCGCGCTCGATGACATCCTGCATCGCTTCCGGTGTTGTATCTCGTGGGCTGAATCCTGTTCCTCCTGTGGTCATGACAAGATCGACAAGATCTTCATCGCAGTATTTCTTGAGAGTTTCGGCAATCAGCACCTTATCGTCAGGGACGATTTCATATTTGATAATCTCAAGGCCAAGACTCGTGAGCCGATCGCGGATCAACAACCCGGACGCATCTGACTTCTTACCGGCCGCAATGGAGTCTGACATGACGAGAACGGCGGCTTTCAGTGGTTCAGAAAACGCATCTCTGAAGTCTGATTTTCCTCCCTGCTTCTTCAGTAGTTTGACGCTCAGTAACTCCATATTGTCATCCAGCATCTTGAGCATGTCGTAGACGGTCAATGCTGCAACAGCGGCGGCCGTCATCGCCTCCATTTCCATTCCTGTGCGGTAGATACCCTTGACCGTAGCTGTCAGTGTAATTCTATCGTCCGCTACGTTATGCTCGATCTTTATGTATTCAATCGGCACCGGATGGCAGAAGGGAATGATTTCCGAAGTCTTCTTTGCCGCCATCACACCGGCGACTCTGGCGACCTCGAGCGGATTCCCTTTCGGGACGGTCCCTGCTTTGATTCGCTCTATGACCTGCGGGGAGACTGTCAAGACTGACTCGGCGACAGCAAACCGAAGTGTCGGGTTCTTTTCTGAAACGTCAATCATGTTAATCCTTCATCTGGGTTAGCGAGAAGAATCCTGAAGTATCCTGTTGACTTCCTCAACGTCGCCTGGGGTGTTGCAGCTGCGCAGCCGCGTCCAGCTTTCTGGATCGAGGGCGATAGTTCGGAAGTTTGAGCGTGCAAGTAACTCCCTCAGGGAAGCGCGAGGCTGGAGGAGAAGTTGCTCCACGTGCGGGAGAAGAGTCGCGGGATAAAGTCCAGGAAGCGGCGCAATGTTTGTCTCATCCTGATCGCAGAAGACGCATGGAGTTTCGTCGATCTCAGCTTGAAGACGATTGAGCAGTTGCGTGGTCAGTAAAGGCTGATCACATGCGGCAACTATATAATAGGAAGCGATACCGCTGCTGAACAAGCTAAGGAGCGCGCCGACAGGTCCCCGTTCAGGCACTTTATCGGGGATGATGTGGAGATCAGGATGTCCGGAAATCTCGATTCCGTCCGCATGACCAAGTACACAGCACGGTCCGGCGGTCTGGCGCACGACAGAATAGACGCGCTCAAACATTGTTTCACCTGTACTTAGCCGTGTTCCTGCCTTCGGGTTTCCCATTCGAGAACTCTTTCCTCCAGCCAGAATCGCTGTGGCAATCTGCACACTTTTCTCTGATAAAATCATGTTTTGAATTGAAATACGTATAACCACAAGAACCTGCCGAGAGCAGCCAGATTTCTCCTATATATTGTTGCTGTGGCCCGATCGGCCGTGGAATCTCGTGCGCTTTGAGGCATGATGAGGGGACTCAGGCAGTAGAAATCGAGTGATGTTTCGGCGACTTCTTTGGATAAGTTATTGAAAATAATTCTTTAAGCTGACTTTCTGAGTCTCTCAGTGGTGCTTGACAACAGGCCCAATATAGTATATATTCGGATAAAAAGATACACTACTCTTTAATGTTATTCTCCCATTCGGCAGCATACGCGGTTCGAGCCCTGATCTGGTTGGCGTGTCAACCCAAGGACAGTCGTTGGCTGGCGACCGATGTTGCCCAAAGGGAAGGTATTCCACAACCATATCTCAGCAAAGTTCTCGGTGTTCTGAAGTCACATGGATTCATTCACTCGACGCGCGGACCACGAGGGGGCTATGTACTCGCCCAGGATCCTTCAACCATCTCACTCCTGAAGATATCAGAATTGTTTGATTCAGACAAGCGGATGTCCACCTGCGTGCTGGCCTACGGGCCATGCGGAGAGTGCGCGCTTTGCCCGCTTGGCGAAATGTGGACGACGACCAAAGCGACGATTCAGAACTTTCTGGAAACGACGACCATCGCCACGCTCGCTCAGCGCAGTCCGCAAAACACGGCGACTGCTCACACAAACCAGTCATGAATAAACCTTCACCTGCATATGACTTTCAAGTGAGGCGCGCATCGCAGCTCGTTGACCGGTATGGTCGCGTTCATGACTACCTTCGAATCTCGGTTACCGATCGGTGCAATTTACGCTGCACGTATTGTATGCCCGCAGAAGGATTTAAGTGGAAGAAACAGGAGCAGATACTAAGCAACGACGAGATTCTCAGAGTTGCGCGGATTATGGCCGACATGGGCGTGCGAAAGATCAGGCTGACCGGCGGGGAACCAACCACGAGAAGCGATTTGGCAGAGTTGGTCGCGGCACTGGTTCAGATTGACGGTATCGAAACCGTCGCTCTGACAACGAACGGTGTCCTGTTTGCCCGCAAGGCACAACAGTTAAAGCAAGCGGGACTCAGCGGAGTTAACATCAGCCTTGACAGCCTTAACCGGGAGACATTTCAGAAAATTGCGCGCAGGGACGCACTTGGGCAAGTACTGGACTCCATTGATGCTGCGCTGCGCTTAGAGTTCACCATGGTTAAGATCAATATGGTCGTGATGGCAGGAGTTAACGAACATGAAATGCTCGATTTCGTTGAGTTGGCACGACACAGACCGATTAATGTTCGATTCATTGAGTATATGCCTTTCAAGGGTAACCAGTGGGACCCGACTGGAGTCGTAACATACGCGGCCATGCGCGAGCGTATCGAAGAACGCTATGATCTGCACGCCATGCCGGAGACATTTGCAGCGAACCGCGTCGCTGAGGACTTTGCGATCCCGGGATTTCACGGAAAGATCAGCTTCATTGCTTCGATGTCACAGAGTTTCTGCGCCACCTGCTCGCGTCTTCGCTTGACTTCAGACGGCGCGCTCAAGGCATGTCTGTTCTTCCCCGCGCAGGTGCAGCTTCGCGATTTGCTTCGGGGAAACGCACCGGACGATCACATTCGAAGCGCAATCTCACGCGCCGTTCTTGCCAAGCCCGCAGGTCATCCCGATCCCACGGAACTTGCAGAGCTGAATGATCTTAGCATGATTGAAATTGGAGGATAAACATGGCAGACCACATCCATCAGCCTATCGAAGGAACAACGACTGGGAAGATTGTCGCCATTTCGACAAGCACGCGCCGCGGGATTCCCAAATCCAATCGGAATGAAGTTCTGCTGATCGAGAATTGGGGTATGGAGGGCGATGTTCATGCCGGAAACTGGCATCGTCAAGTCAGCATTCTTGCAATGGAGAGTGTTCAGAAGATGCGGGACAAAGGGGTTCCTGTCCGCCCAGGCGCGTTTGCCGAGAACTTAACAACAGAGTTCATCGACATTCCTAACTTGACTATCGGGACGCGCGTCACCATCGGAGACGCCGAACTTGAGATAACGCAAATCGGCAAAGAGTGTCACCAGAAGTGCGCTATTTTCTATCGAGCAGGTGACTGCGTCATGCCGCGCGAAGGAATCTTTGCGATTGTCAAGCGAGGCGGCGTAATCACCGTAGGCGACGATGTTGTGGTTCACGCCACGGAATCAGCGGACGGGCCTTCCGCAGAAGCAAGTGAGGCTGCAGCATGAATCGGATGTTTATTGCTATTTTTGTCGCCACATTCTTCCTTTTCGGAAATACTCTTGCGCAGTCGCCTGACAGCGCCGCGTCTCAAGTGGATACCGTGCAAGGTGAGTCCACCTCCAAACAGGTTGATGCAGTTGCCCTACGCTATGTGCAACAGTGTGTGGGTTGTCACACCATCGGCGGAGGCAAGCTAACCGGACCGGACTTGCTTCCGACTCGCGCTTGGCCAAAATCCGAACTTGCGGCCAAGGTGAAACTGATGGAGCCGCGAGTCGGGCCGCTTTCACAACAGGATGTGGATCAGTACGTCGAGTTACTGCAAGACGCTCGTGCGCAAGAGCGAGTAAGCATCGCGCAGGAGTTAGCGAGCAAAGCGGTGGCAGCAACGCTTGATCCGGCGTCCGAGCAGATCGGACGGAAGCTGTTTGAAGGTTCGACGCGACTTGCCAATAACGGCATCGCGTGCAATACCTGTCATCGTGCCGGCGCACAGGGCGGATCGTTCGGTCCCGACTTGACTGCTTTACACACGCGGATGGGCAAGGTCGCCATGACTTCAGCAATTCAGCAGTCGCAGTTTCTTGTTATGACGGGAACCTACAAGGATCGACCGATTACCGCACAAGAGGCCGTTCACCTCGCTGAATATTTGTCCTCCCCTGATATGATGCCGCAGGCGAGTTTGGAGGATCGCGCACCGATGCTGGGCACGGTGATCGGAGTCATGGGGTTATTGACCGTAGTCGGACTTTACAGGAAACGCTCGCGCAATCGCATATCGCGCCAACGAGGTATAGCATGAGTTGGATTACAGATCTCTTTGATCCCAAGCAGCGGGAGTGGGAAGACTTCTACCGCAATCGGTGGTCTTACGACAAGATCATACGCAGCACGCACGGCGTGAATTGCACGGGCGGTTGCAGCTGGAATATTTACGTCAAGAACGGTATCGTCACGTGGGAAATGCAGGCACTCGACTATCCCATCATAGACAAGGACATTCCACCCTACGAGCCGCGAGGCTGCCAGCGCGGGATTTCCTATTCATGGTATATCTACAGTCCAATTCGCGTCAAGTATCCGTACGTTCGCGGAGCGTTGATCGACCTGTGGAGAGCGGCGAAACAGCAGTTCCCCGACGATCCCGTCGCCGCATGGAACTCTATTGTCTCAAATCCGGAATCGCGCGCCCGCTATCACTCGGCACGTGGGAAAGGCGGACTGCGCAGATTCAGCTGGGACGAAGCACTCGAGATTCTCGCGGCAGCCAATATTCACACCGTGATGAAGCACGGCCCTGATCGAATTGCGGGGTTTTCTCCGATACCTGCGATGTCCATGGTAAGTTATGCAGCCGGTGCGCGGTTCATGCAGTTGATGGGTGGCGTATCCCTTTCATTCTACGATTGGTATTGTGATTTGCCGCCGGCATCTCCAGAGATTTGGGGTGAGCAAACGGACGTCGCGGAGAGCGCCGATTGGTTCAAATCGAACTTCATCGCCGTAGTCGGCTCGAACGTTCTGATGACTCGCACGCCTGATGCCCACTTCCTCGTTGAGGCCCGGCATCGCGGTGCAAAAGTCGTCGTCTTTTCGCCGGACTTTTCCATGGTGTCCAAGGTTTCAGATGAGTGGGTTCCCATTCATCAAGGGCAGGACTCCGCATTCTGGATGGCGGTCGGACACACGATACTGCGCGAATTCTACGTAGAACGATCTGTTCCGTTCTTTATTGATTATCAGAAGCAGTTTACCGACGGGCCGATGCTGGTTGAACTGCACAAGCAGCAGGACGGGAGTTTTAAAACCGGCCAATACCTGCGGGCCTCTCAAGTTGCCGAAACGAAGAGTATTGAGAATTCCGAATGGAAGTTCTTCATGATTGATTCGACAACAGGGGAATTGCGGCTTCCGCAGGGCACGATCGGTCACCGCTGGCAATCCCAGAAGGGACAGTGGAATCTGAAACTGGAAGACGAGAGAACCGGCAAGCCATTTGATCCGCTCTTAACGCTCGACCCGGCGGCGGACAAGATGGTGAACGTTTCGCTTCCGGAGTTTTCCTCTGAGCAAGGCGACCGCTGGGTCAGCGCTCAGGTTCCCGTGAGGAAGATAAGTACTGCAGAGGGTGACGTCTATGTCACGACGGCGTTTGAATTGATGATCGCAAGATACGGTGTCAGCCGCGATGCGACGAAGCCTGCGCCTTATGACGAGCCGGATCACGCATATACTCCCGCATGGCAGGAGAAATTCACGGGTGTCTCCGGTGATGTTGTGTTGCGGTTTGCCCGCGAGTGGGCCATAACGGCCGAAAAGAGCGGCGGCAAGTGCAGCGTCATCATTGGAGCCGGCGTCAATCACTGGTATCATAACAATCTGATCTACCGTTCCATTATTTCAAGTCTCATGCTGTGCGGCTGTGTTGGTAAGAATGGCGGCGGGTTGAATCACTACGTGGGTCAGGAGAAGCTTGTTCCTCAGACTTCTTGGGCTCCGATCGCGTTCGGAACGGATTGGTCTGTGCCGCCGCGGCTACAGAACACTCCATCGTTCCACTACGTCAATTCCGATCAATGGCGATACGATTCCAAGTTTGACGATATATGTCCGGTCGCCGATCGCTCGCACTCCATGGCGCACGGCCACACAATTGACAAGCAGGTGCAGGCGGTGCGTGCGGGGTGGCTGCCCTCGTATCCGCAGTTCGATCAGTCTTCTTTAGAGGTCGCACGTGATGCGCGGGCGGACGGAGCGACGGATGAAGCTTCAATCGTTAAGGCGGTAGTGGAAAGACTGAAGTCGCGAAAACTGAAGTTCGCGGTCGAAGACCCCGACTCGCCAAAGTGTTTCCCAAGAGTATTCTACATCTGGCGCGGCAATGCACTTCTATCTTCCGCGAAGGGCCACGAATATTTTCTCAAGCATTATCTGGGAACTCACACCAATCTGATCGCCAAGGAACAGGCGAAAGAGCATGTTGAGGATGTCACCTGGCATGACAAAATTGAGCTTGGAAAGATGGATCTCGTGGTGGATCTTAACTATCGCATGGACTCTTCGGCTCTGTACTCAGATATCATTTTGCCGGCCGCGACTTACTATGAAAAGAATGATCTGAACTCGACAGATATGCACAGCTTCATTCATCCGCTGCAGGCCGCGGTGCCGCCCTGCTGGGAGTCGAAGAATGACTGGGATATTTTTCGCGAAGTGGCAAGGGCAACTTCGAAACTCGCAGAGCGCTACCTGCCGGATCCCATCGAGGATGTTGTAACGGCACCGCTTGCGCACGACACTCCGGCGGAAATTGCTCAACCTTTTGTCAAGGATTGGTCAAAAGGTGAATGTGAGGCGATTCCGGGGAAGACGATGCCGATTATTAAAGTCGTCAAGCGCGATTACAAGAACGTCTTTAATCGGTTCATCAGCCTCGGTCCGAATTTCCGGAAGGGCCTTGGCATGCACGGCATCCAGTTCGAGGTGGCCGATTTGTATGACGCCTACATGGAGAACAACCCGACCGAAAAGTGGGACGGCGGCATCTATCCGTCGTTGCGGGAAGATGTGTTAGTCTGCGAAGCGATTCTGAATTTTGCTCCGGAAACAAACGGAGAGCTTGCATACCGCTCCTACAAATCTGAGGCGAAGAACACGGGCATAGACCATTCCCATGCGGCGGAACGGACGCGCGCAGTTCGAACGACTTTCGAAGACATTGCGGCTCAGCCCCGACGCATTCTGACTACGCCTTTTTGGAGTGGCGTGACAAGCGACAACCGAACTTACTCGGCGTACTGCCAGAATGTCGAGGGTCTCGTACCTTGGCGGACATTGAGCGGACGTCAGCACTACTATCTCGATCACGAGACATACATTGCGTATGGTGAGAACCTTCCGACTTACAAGCCGCGTCCGGTTCGCGAGATTCTTGGCGACTTGACTATGTCGAAACCGGCCGGCGGGACGCTGGTGTTGAACTATCTCACTCCGCATGGAAAGTGGTCCATTCACTCCACTTATGGCGACACGCTGAGAATGAGGACGTTGAGCCGAGGCCATGATCCCATTTGGATCAACGACAAGGACGCTTTGCTGCTGGGTGTGGAAGACAACGACTGGGTAGAGATCTACAACGACCACGGCGTGGTCTGTACCTGCGCAAACGTAAGCGCCCGCATTCCACGCGGGATGTGTTTCATCTATCACTCCCCGGAGCGAACATTAGGCATACCAAAATCGCCTGAACGCGGCAACCGTCGCGCTGGCGGACACAATAGTCTGACGAGGGCACGGCTTAAGCCGCTCTTCATGATCGGCGGATACGGGCAGTTTACATACGCATTCAATTACTGGGGTCCTCCCGGTGTGAACCGCGACACTTTTGTTGCCGTTAAGAAACTTGACAAAGTAATCTGGTAGAGGTGATCAATGGATATTCGCGCACAGGTTTCCATGGTGTTTCACCTCGACAAATGCATCGGTTGCCATACGTGCAGCATTGCCTGCAAGAATGTTTGGACGGATCGTCCCGGCGCCGAGTACATGTGGTGGAACAATGTTGAAACTAAACCCGGGACAGGTTTCCCGCATCGCTGGGAAGACCAAGACCGTTATAAAGGCGGTTGGAAACTAACGGCCGACAAGAAACTCGAGCTCAAGTCCCAGTCGAAGCTGGGAGGGTTGTTCAAGCTCTTTTACAATCCTAACCAACCGGGATTAGAGGACTATTACGAGCCTTGGACTTACGAGTACGAGAATCTCTTCGACGCGCCCGAGTCCGATGATCAGCCGACGGCAAAGCCGATTT